>Ga0206125_10000424_pt1 | contig 55483 bp, 55 predicted proteins | sample Helgoland_Spring_4_FD_148598 | JGI IMG/M metagenome (GOLD analysis project Ga0206125, IMG submission 148598) | Pelagic subsurface seawater microbial communities from Kabeltonne, Helgoland, North Sea - Helgoland_Spring_Bloom_20160331_1 | ecosystem: Environmental > Aquatic > Marine > Epipelagic ... | reverse complement strand
CTTACGAAGCCCATCAATTCAGACACAGCAAACAGAGCGAGAAAATTCACATACTTCTCCTACTATTGTTTTTGGGAACCGCAGAAAGTTTACCTTTTATTAAGGTCAACATTAACACTTCTGCACGGGCACTTTATCAGAATCCGGAAATCTTAATTTTTGATGAGGCAACTTCTTCCTTGGACAGTAAGTCTGAGCAATACATTCAAAAAACAATGCAGCAACTTTGTAATGAGAAAAAGACCATTATTTTAATCGCCCATCGGTTGAGTACTGTGGTGCAAGCCGCTGAAATAGTGGTTTTGGAAAAGGGTAAGGTAGTAGAAAAAGGAAATCATGAGGATTTACTCCAGTAAAAGGATGTTATCATGCTTTATGACAGCAGCAAATCTCCCAAAATTTCAGCGATTAATCTTGACTCTCTTCTTCCTGTTATTCTTCCTTGAAAGCATCAGATTCAGCGGCTTCATTTTGTTTTTTTAATGCTCTAGATAGACTTTTGATTTGGTTGAGTTTAGATTTCCAATGTTCAATTTTTTGATTTAGTTTCTCAATTTTAGAATTGACTTCTTGTACCATTGGATTTTCACTTGATGTAGAGCTGAAAAAGGCCAGATTGTTTTGGAGTTGAATCAATTCTGTATTGGATTCTTCAATTTTTTTATTGAGTGATATGTGCTCTTTATTCAATCCCTCTTGATTGTCTTTAAGTAAAATGAGGTCTGTTTTAAAACGAGCTGCTTGTTTCTCCTCTGATGTTAGTTTGGTTTGATCCCAAAGTCCACTCAAGAAATTCTTGTACTCATTGTCTAATTTGTCATTAACTCCTTCCGAGGGATTACCCAATTCTTTCCACTGTACAAATGCATGATTTATATAATCAATCAAAGCCTCTTCATCTTGTGGGATAGTTTGTGTTTTAAAAGCTTCTAAATAGCTGCGTTTTACTTTTATTATTGCTTGGTCTTCGGGAGTAAAAGCTTCTTCTTTATTTTTTATCCGATCAAAATAGAGGTCGGTAGCTTTTTTAAATTCCTCCCAAAGTTGGTTAGAAAGTTTTCGGGATATTCTTCCAGTTTTTTTCCACTCTACTTGAATGGTTTTCATTCTATCGATATAAGAACGCCAATCTGAACTTTCAAGGATTGATGTCACTTCTTCAATTAAAGCTCTCTTTTGTTCTATATAAACTTTTTCCTCCTTCTTTTTATCTTTATAAAACTGGTTTTTTTGATGATTAAAGTTTTTTAGTACCAAACGAAATTCATTCCAAATTTCTTTGTTGTAAGTCCGAGGAATTCTTCCGATACTGTGGAATTCTTCTTTAAGCATGTTTACTTTTTTCAAGGCATTTTGCCAAGCATTATGGTTGTTGGGGTTTTTGTTATTAAGTTCTTGAATACGAGCTAAAATCGCTCTTTTTTTCTCCAGATTTTCCAGAAGAATGGCATCAATATTCTTGTTGTACTCGTTTTTACGATCATGGATTTTTGAAGTTGCTTCCTGAAAACGTTTCCAAAGTTCTTCTCGGTGCTCACGAGCAACAGGGCCTAAATCATTTTTCCAATTGCGATGCAATACATTCAATTCACGGATTGCTACAATAACGTCTGGATGATTAACCAAAGCTTCTGCGTGTTCAATTAATTTTAATTTTTCTTGGTAATTGTGTTTGAAATCTTTGTCCCGAAGGGCACGATCTAAATGTAGGAAATCATAAAAACGCTCTACATGATGCTTGTATGTTTCCCATACATTATTACTTTCTGCCCTTGGAACAGATCCTGTATTATGCCAGCTTTCCTGAAGATTTCTAAATTCTTTGTAATTATTGGAGTTGTTTTCGCTTATTCCAATTAATGCTTTGATGCGTTCAATGATTTCAAGACGTTTTTCAAGATTTTCTTTTTGTGTTTTTTCTTGATTTTTGAAATAAATGCTTTTGTTTTTTTTGTAATCTCGATAAAGAGAGTTGAATTCTTTTTTATAGTTTGGGCTAAATTCAAAATCTAAATCATTTCCTTCTAGATCAACGAATTCCTTTTTTTTCTCGCTTAAAATTTTGCCGAAACGAGAGTCAAATTGAGCAATAACTTCTTGAATTTCTTTTCCTTTTTTTATCCATTGATCCGAGCTGATCAGTTTCTTTAAAACCTCTGGATATGCTTCAAGTTCGAGGGCATCAAAATCGATTTTTGTTTTGACAGTTTTATTGCCAGTTTCAGGTTCATGAACTTGTTTTTCTTCACTTTTGTCCGTGTTGATTTCAGAAGTCTTATTGAGCCCCTCTTCTAAATTAGATTCATTAGGTTCAGTAGGTTTTTCCATCATCAGTTTTATTTATCTGTACAAGTAGAATATGCAAGTATTCTGATTTTAGGTAGAATTTACGAAAATATTATTAAACTTAAACTTTTGTCCATATTTCCCAAGATTTTTCAGCCTGTTGTTCAAGCATATGTAAGCCATTTACTGTTGTACAACCGATTTTCATTCCTTTTTTTAAAAAAAGTGTTTTTTCTGGATTGTAGATTAAATCAAATAAAAAATGATCCTTGGTTAGTAAATCATACGGAATGTTTGGTGCTTTGTTTAAATCAGGATGTGTTCCGATAGGGGTACAGTTGATTATCAAAAAATGCGAGGTCATTATACGTTGATCAATTTGATTATAGCTGATCTGATCCTTTGAGGGGTTTCTGGAAACAAACAGGGGTTGTATATTCATTTTTTCGAGTACGTACTCAATCGCCTTTGATGCACCTCCTGTACCCAAAACAAGAGCCTTTTTACTTTGATTATTCCATTTTTCAAGTAATGCAGTCTCAAATCCAAAGGCATCTGTATTGTGTCCTTGGGTAGTTCCGTCTTTTAAAAATCGAACGGTATTAACTGCACCAATTGTTTTTGCCTCTTCAGAGAGGCTATCCAAATAGTTGATAATTGATTCTTTGTAAGGAATTGTTACGTTCAATCCTTTTAAATTTTTTTCTTTTAAAACTGCTTTGATTTCTTCAATAGAATTCAAATCAAAATTTATGTATGAACAATTTTCAATTCCTTCTCTGTTGAATTTTTCCTCAAAATATGAGCGAGAAAAAGAATATTCTATGTTTTTTCCAACAAGCCCAAAACGGTTAATTTTTTTAATCTCTTTTCCCATAAATTTCTAGTAATGTAACAATTCCAAAGCCCAAAAATATAAAAAGGATAATATAGATGTTTTCTATTTGATCGAACTTTGGCCAAAATAGTTCATTGCGATTAAGATTCAAGTCACTGTTGATGCTTTTATCGGTGCTTTTCCAGGGCCATGATGCATTTAATGAGCCCAATATAAAACCCACTAGAGTTGCAATAATTTTCTCTTTATGGTTCAACAAAAACCATCTCAATATTTTTGATAAAACAAGAAGGCCCGTGACCGAACCCAAAGCAAACACAAGCATTACTCCCAAAAGCTCCATGCGTTTGGTATCGTGAGTGAAACTTAAATCAAAGGAAGCTAAATCTACTAATGTGAAGTAAAGTGCATTAACAGAATCAACCAAAAGTAAAGTGTAATTTCCTAATACCAAAATCAAAAATGAACCCGATAATCCAGGTAAAATCATCCCAGAAATACTGATTATTCCACAAAAGAAAACAAAAATCAGATTGTCATTTTCTTGACCAGGAGTCAAAAAAGAAACCAGTAATCCACCGATTGTTCCCAAAATGGTTAAGATGTATTCTTTGTAAGTGTAGGGTTTTGATTGAATCCAAATAAAGAAAACCGAAGCAAGAATAAAACCAAAAAACATTCCCCAAACATATCTGGGGTAGTGTTGAATCAATTGATCTAAGATGAGTGAAGCACTGAAGAAACTTATAATTACTCCACAAAAAAGGAGGCTCAAAAAAGACCCATTTACATGTTGATAAAAGGCTTTAAATTCACGTTTTGCTAAAAGGGAAAATGCAGTTTTATTAAATTTTGAAAAAGAAAAAATAAGCTCTTCATAAAACCCGGCAGCAAGAGCAACTATCCCTCCAGATACTCCTGGGATTTTATTAGCGACTCCCATCCCAATTCCTTTGCAAATCAATACTATTTTTTGAGAGAGATTTCTTTTTTTAGACAGCATTATCTTTAGTGTTCGAATTTCGTTCGAGGAAATATAAAAAAAGAAATCCGGAAATCATCAATACTAATGCAGCAAGAAGTTGTGGTTCTCCATCAAAATTCCAAGGGGCAATGGTTTCTGTTTTGAGAGTTACGATCTTATTCTCAGAAATAACTTCGAAAGCTATTGCCTTTTGCCAAGGCCAAATCTTAGGTAGGGCACCCATCATGAATCCTATTAAAACCATCATGGTATTTTGTTTTTGATTGTGAAATAACCATTTGAGCAGTTTTGAAAATAATTTTAAACCAACTACAATTCCGAGACCAATTACCAGGAGACGTGAATATACAAGAGAAAAACTTTCCCATTCAAAATTTAATAAAACAGCAACACTGTTTTTTGAGGTATGTATCACAACTTCATAAGCTCCCATGAGGATGTAGATGAACGAACCTGAAATACCGGGAAGTATCATTGCTATAATGGCGATCATCGAACAAAAAAAGAGGTAGCCTAAACTGATTTCTCCACCATTGGGTGTGATTTGAGTAATACTAAAGGCCATTATTAATCCTATAATTAGAAAAAGTGTTGATTTTAAATCTTTGGGTTTGTTATCCTTTAAAAGTATGAGAATACTGCAGCTAATTAATCCAAAGAAAAACGACCACAATGGGATTGGATATTCTTCAAGAAAGAAGTGAATGATCCCCGAAAATACTACTATACTTATTCCAATTCCGAGAATTAGTATAAAAAGGAAGTTCCCGTTAATGCTTTTCCAAAAAGAAGCAAACCCTTCTTTTTTGAGGGTTAAAAGTGATTGAAATCCTAATTGATCTAATGTTACAATCAATTCTTCATAAATACCAGTAATCAATGCTATTGTTCCTCCCGAAACCCCAGGTATAACATCTGCAATTCCCATAGCCAGCCCTTTGAAAAAGAGGCTTAATTTTGTGTTTGAGATTCTTTTCAAAAAATAAAGATTAGTATTTAGATCTTAATAATTGTTGAATATTCTTTTAAAATCTGGGAAAAACTCTAAAAAAGATTCTGAGGGTTTTTTCTTCTTTTTATTGAGGTCTTGAATAAAAAAATCAGCTTCATTCAAACGACTCAATTTTTGATAACTGGCAGCAATTCTAAAATCTAATTCTTCTGCATTAGGATAAAATTCTTTTGCTTGATGTCCAATTGTAATCAATTTTTCCCATTCATTCAAAAAGATTAATGTATTCATCCACTCAATCCAAATTTCAAGTTCATAGTTACCTAGTTCAATGGTGTTTTGATACGCAATTTCTGCTTCAATATATTTCCCTAAAGTTTGAAGTAAAAGAGCATTTCTTTTGTTGTATCCCACACTGTTTTCATTTATTAAAAGTGCTTTCTTAGTGTAATACAAAGCTTTTTTGACATCTTCTTTTTGAATATAAAAATCGATTAACGCAATCCAACTTTTTTCACTTGAGGGATCTTCTTGCACCGATTTTTTATAGTATTGAATTGCCAACTTATCATTTCCTAAGCTTTGATGACATTTTCCAATTCTCAAGTAGGCATAAGCACTAGGGTCATCTATTTGAATTGAGATTTGATAATTTTCGATGGCCTCATTTGTTCGTCCCATTTTCTCTAGTACTTTCCCTTTTTCGATATAGGCTCCTGTAAAACGATCTTCAGAGATTATTGCAAAATCAAAGGCACTTAATGCATCTGCATCACGATCTAAATTGAGATACAGTTTGCCAATTTCATGCCAAGCAATTTCATTGTAGGGGTTTTTTTCTAAAATTGAATTGAGAACATCAATAGCTTGATTGTATTCTCTGAGGAATTCAAAACAAAATAAAAGGTTGTAAAGAACTTGATAATCTTCAGGATCTTGCTCTATGCAGAGTTTAAAGTATTCTGTTGCTTTACTGTAATCTTCAAGAATCATATACTCCATTCCTAGAAGACACCAAACCTCTAGTAATTCTTCTGAATGTTCTAGAGATTCAAGCAACAAATCAATTGCAGCCTGATGATTTTTATTTTTTGAAAAAATTGTAGCTCTTTGCACAAATATTTCTTGATTATGAGGATCGATTTCCTCAATTGAATCAAGAAGAAACTGAGCATCTTCAAAGGCTCCGTCAAAAATCAATAGCTCAGATTTTAAGAGTAATAAATCACTGTGAATGGGATGTTGCTTGATTGCCAACTGTATTGCTTTTTTTGCTAAATTAATTTCTCCCGAATCGATGTAATATTGAGCAATACATTCAAAATCTTCAGCATCAAAGTAGTAAATTTCATTGGTTTTGAGCATTTGCTCAAACCTCGGTATAGGTGAATCTGAATTATTTGAAAAAGGGTTTTGCATAAAAAATAATTGCTTCTAATAAAGTTAATTAGAAGTCTGCTTTTTTTTAGGGTTGCTCTAGATTGTTTTTAACAAAGTAATTAACAGAAATCATCTTGAATTTCATCAAATATCTCATTTAATAATGTGCAACCTTTTTCAATTTCTTCTTTTGTAATGTTTAAGGGTGGTGAAATTCGAATGGCTTTTTTTTCCCATAATAACCAAAATAGGAGTAAGCCTTTGTTCATAGATTTTAAGACTACTTTATTGGCTATTTCTTCTGTTTCAAAAAGTGGAGCCAACATCAATCCTTTTCCATTTATTTGTTTTACCAAAGGATGTTTCAACAGTTTTCTAAACAGCCTCTCTTTTTCAGGAACAGCTTGAATTATTTTCTCTTGTTTCAGCACACGGAGAGTTTCGAGTGCAGCAGCTGCAATGACAGGATTGCCGCCAAAAGTCGTGATGTGGCCTAGTTTAGGGTTTTTGCTAAGTAAATTCATGAATTCTGTAGAACTGCTAAATGCCCCTATGGGTAAGCCCCCACCCATTCCTTTTCCCATTACTAAAATATCAGGAATTACATCATAGTGTTCAAACCCAAACAGCTTTCCTGTTCTTCCAAACCCGGGTTGAATTTCATCCAAAATTAGAAGGGCTCCAACAGAATCACATCGTTTTCTAATTTTTTTTAAATAGTTGTTTTTTGGGGTTATAAAACCTGCACCACCTTGTATGGTTTCTAATACAACAGCTGCTGTTTTCGAGCTTATTTTTTCAAGATCATTTTGATCATTGAATTTTATGAATTTTATGCCAGGCAACAAAGGACGATATGCTTTTTTTTGTTGTTCAGCTCCTATTAGGCTTAAAGCCCCATGAGTACTCCCGTGATAAGCATTATCTGCAGCAATTAATTCAGCCCTTCCCGTTACCCTTTTTGCTAGTTTTATTGCTCCCTCAATGGCTTCAGTTCCCGAGTTTACCAAATACGTAACTTCAAGTTTTTTTGGTAATACATTTGCAAGTTCCTTTGCTAAATTTACACTTGGTTTTAGAGCAAATTCTCCATAAACCATAACATGTAAATAGCGATCAACTTGATTTTTTATGGCAGCTACAATTTTCGGGTGACAATGCCCAAGGGTACAAGCTGAAACCCCTGCAACAAAATCTAAATAGGATTTACCATCGTTGTCATACACATAACTTCCTTTGGCAAAATCAATGGCAATTCCAAGAGGGTATGGGGTAGTTTTGGCTTGATATTTCAAAAAATCCTCCTCGAAACTTTTCATTCCTTTAAATTTGGATAATCAGGATTCATCAATTGTTCAACATCATCAATTTTGAACAAGTCTTCAATTGTTTCGGGCTTTTCATTTTCTCTCCATAAAAAACCTTTTAATTTTCTGAGATTTTTATCTATTTGTTCTTCAGGAAATACTTCCCCATCTGGGCTTATGTAAAAAGAGATTTCATTGATTTCATTATTTAGAAATACGATATCCAAAGCACTACAAATGGTTTTGTTTATTCCAATGAGCTCCCCAGCTTCGGAGTACAAATAATAGATTACCATTGTATTCTTAATCACGTCCAAATTTTTTAGGGCACCCTCTTCGAAATCTCCATAAAGCTCACTTCCAACAATTTGGTTGTAACCATCATTACTCAGGGTGTCTTTTTCAATGATGAAAGCGTTTCCAAAAATCTGAAGGGAGTCTAATTTTTTTTCTCCGGGTTCTGTCAACAAATGAATAACTTCACCACTCATTTGACTCTCTCCAAACCAAAGGACAGGATTTTTTATGTTTTTTTCATCATCGCTGAGAATTTGGCTTTGTTTTTTACTCAAAGGTCTTTTGTGTAATTCTATTTTACCAATCTGGTTGTTTAGATACAAAGAGTCTGATTTACCTCGAATATCGGATTTTAAAATTTTGACTCCATAATAACCTCTTAATACCCGATTTTCTGCAGGACCAGTTCCAATTAGCGTATCCGCTTTGATGTATAATGAATCGTTTTCTAGAATATTTATTGCGTATGCTCTTTTTGTGATTATTGCAGAATCTTTCGCTTTAAAAATTTCCGCATAATTTCCGCGAATAATGGACTTATTTATGGTATCGGTGATCGATACATCATAGTTAGCGGATGCGTATTCTCTGTCGTTTTCGAAATATAAGCTATCCCCTTCAATTATTTTTTGATTGTAATTGATCAGGGCATTTTGTTTGAAATTCCCGCGTTGTGCCTCTAAGTTATAAAATCCTCGTTCGCAATAAATATCATAATCAACTCCTACTATTTTTGTTGGTCCGTACAAAAATGCTTTATTCGTTTCAGTAAAATAGTCTAATTGAGTGGAGGTTACGTAGTACTCGGGATTATTAATTCGTACATTAGAAATGAATTGGTATTTTTTTTCATTCATAAAATATTTCCCACGATTACTTTTCAAGATGTTTGCACTGTCAATTATCGTTCCAGGGGTTTCATAATAAGCTATATTTTCATTTCGATTGAGGTAAAGTGTATCGGTTTCGAGGGTCATGTCAGGCTGTTTGAGGAAAACATTACCCCATGCTTTTGCCTTTCCATTTACCCCGTCATATTCTAGGTATTCGCTGGTCATTCGTAAGGTATCCCCTTGAGTAAAAACTACTTTTCCTTCAGCTTCAAAGAAGTTCTTTTTGGAATAAAAAAATGACTTGTCTGAAACAACTAAAGCTCCTTTATGAAAAAGATGTACCCGAGTTTCTCCTTTTTTTGATAAAATATTTGCTTCAGGATATAAGGATTCATCTTTTTCGAAAGAACCTGCTTGCCTAATTTCAATGATTTTAGGCTCTTGAGCAGTTGTAAATTGACTCCAACAACCCATTAAAAATATAAAAACAAGTTTTTTCATGAACTTCAAGCTGTTGAATTTAATTTTAGTCTAACGGAAAATCGTTTGTTTACGATCGGGTCCTAACGAAACTATTTTAATGGGTGTTTCTAGTTCTTTTTCAAGATAAGCGATATAGTTATTAAATTCTTTAGGAAACTGTTCTTCAGAAGTTAATTTGGTGAGATCCTCTTTCCATCCTGGTAATTCTATGTACATAGGGGTTACGTGTTCTGGTTCAATATTAAAAGGTAAGTGTTCTATTGAACCTTCCTTTGTTTTGTATGAGGTACATATTTTGATTGTTTTGAATCCAGAGAGTACATCTCCTTTCATCATCATTAATTGAGTGACACCATTGATGTGTATTGCATATTTAAGTGCAACCAAATCAATCCAGCCACATCTTCTGGCTCGTCCTGTAGTTGCTCCAAATTCCATTCCTATTTTCCCCATTCTTTCTCCATCTGCATCAAAGAGTTCAGTTGGAAAAGGACCACTTCCCACTCGGGTGGCATAAGCTTTAAAAATACCAAAAACCTCTCTAATAGAATTGGGTGCAATTCCCAATCCAGTACAAGCTCCTGCGGCTGTAGTTGTTGATGATGTAACAAATGGGTAGGTTCCAAAGTCAATATCAAGAAGAGATCCCTGTGCGCCTTCTGCTAAAACTTTTTTCCCATCTTTGATGGCATTGTGAAGTAAGTTCTCGCTGTCAACGAAGGGCAGTTTTTTTAATTCTTCAATGGCATTGAAAAATACTTCTTCCAATACGGGGAGGTCAAATTCTATTTTACCCTGATAATATTCAAGCATTTTCAAATGCTTGGTTTTAAGGTTTTCATATCGTTTTTTCCAATCAGGAAGTAAGATGTCTCCTACACGGATTCCGTTTCGTCCAGTTTTATCCATATAGGTTGGACCAATACCTTTGAGGGTTGAACCTATCTTCGCTTTTCCTTTCGAAGCTTCAGATGCTGCGTCTAATAAGCGGTGTGTTGGAAGAATCAAATGTGCCTTTTTGGATATAAAAAGCTTTTTTGGAAAATCAATTTTAAATGGAATTAGTTTTTCAATCTCTGACTGAAAAATCACGGGGTCAATAACAACTCCATTTCCAATTAAATTAAGCGCTGTAGGATGAAAAATCCCAGAAGGGATAGTGTGTAATACGTGAGAAAAGCCATCAAATTTCAAGGTATGCCCTGCATTAGGTCCTCCTTGGAAACGAGCAATTATATCATAATTTTTGGTAAGGACATCTACAATTTTTCCTTTCCCTTCATCTCCCCATTGGAGACCTAATAATAAGTCAATAGACATGTATGCGAATGTTATTTAAGATTCTTTTTTTGTGCCGTAAAAGTATAAAGAATGATGATGAATATCAATATTAAATACTTCTTCAATTGTTTTTTTAATACTTTGAATTCTGGGATCACAAAACTCTTTTACTTCTCCAGTGTCGGTAAGTATTATGTGGTCGTGTTGTTTGTCAAAAAAGGACTTTTCATATTGAGCCTGATTATTTCCAAATTGATGTTTTCTTACCAATCCAGATTCAAGTAATAATTCGATCGTATTGTATAGGGTTGCTCTACTTACACGATAATTTTTATTTTTCATCATGATGTAAAGTGACTCGATATCAAAATGATCTTTACTCTCATATATTTCGTGGAGTATTGCAAAACGTTCGGGAGTTTTACGATGTTTATTTTGATCTAAAAAATTAATAAAAACACCTTTTACAACTTCTTGAGGATTCTGTGTTTCTGTCATATTCATGATTTTATACAAATGTATTGTTTCTTTAACTATTCTCGGGTAACTTTTTCAATTCCATTTATTTTTAACAGATTATTAACCAGTTTATCTAAGGTAGTTCTGTTTTTTACATGAACATTTATACTTCCTTTGAAAAGTCCTTCTTCGGTATCAAAGTTGATTTTGAAAATATCTACATTCATATTGTTTGATATTACCCGAGTTACTTGATTTACCAATCCAATTTGATCTATACCACTTAATTTTAGTTTCGCGCTAAAACGTTGTTCTGAAGAGTCAATCCACCAAGCTGGTAAAACCCTGTATGCAAAGTTTGATTGTAAGGATAGCGCATTCGGACAATCACGACGATGAACCTTGACTCCATCGTTTATTGTTAAAAAACCAAAAACTTTATCTCCTGCAATTGGAGTACAACATTTTGATAAGGAATAAGGCAATTCTTCTTTGTTTTTACCGAAAACTAATTTGTCATAATTAGAAGTAAATTCATCTCGATCTTTGATTTTTTTTGGACTATTTGAACCAATTCTTTTTTTAATGAAATTGATAAATGTATTGTTGTAACTCGCTGCAAACTCTTTTATTTTCTTATTATCTACAGTGCCAATTCCTACTCTGTAAAACAAGTCTAAACTGGTATTGACTTTAAAATAGTCAACCAGTCTTCGGGTTGTTTTATCGTTTAGGGTAATGCGCAGTTGTTTGAGTTTTCGTCTCAACAGTTCTTTTCCATCTTCAGCAATGCGCTTTTTCTCTTCGTTTATTGCTGATTTGATTCTCGAGCGTGCTCTAGAGGTAATAACGTGATCTAACCAGTTGGCTGTAGGTTTAGAATTAACTGATGTAATAATTTCTACATTCTCACCACTTTTAAGAGCTCGACTCAGAGGAACTAGTTTTCCGTTGATTCTTGCTCCCCTTGCCTTTGATCCTATTTCTGTATGAATACTGAATGCGAAATCAAGTACTGAAGAACCGTTCGGAAGTGATTTTAATTCTCCTTGAGGTGTAAACACAAAAATTTCTTCAGAGTATAAATTAAGTTTAAAATCTTCAACAAAATCGACCGCATTACCTTCTTTATTTTCTAAGACTTCTTGCACACGATTTAGCCAAGACTCGATACCATTTTCTTTTTGCTCTCCTTGTTTATAACGAAAATGTGCAGCATATCCCTTTTCTGCAATTTCATGCATTCGTTCCGATCGAATTTGTACTTCAATCCATTTATTATTTGGTCCCATTACTGTGATATGAAGTGACTCATATCCGTTTGATTTGGGGGACGAAATCCAATCACGAAGTCGAGTAGGGTTAGGAGTAAAGTGATCGGTTACGATGGAATAAATTTTCCAAGCCAAAAACTTTTCATTTTTGGGATTAGATTTATAAACTACACGTATTGCAAATTTATCAAACACTCCTTCGTAAGGAATATTTTGTTTTTGCATTTTTTTATGAATCGAGTATATTGATTTACTTCGTCCTTTTATAAAGTATTTAAGGCGTTCTCCTTGGAGTGATTTTTCAATAAAGGTTGAAAAATCTTTAATGTATTTTTTTTGTTCCTCTTGACTTTCTTCAATTTTATCTTTAATTGCCTCAAATCGAAGAGGTTCAGTGTATTTCAAGCTAAGGTCTTCAAGCTCTGTTTTGATGTTGTACATACCAATTCTGTGGGCAATTGGAGCATAAATATAAAGGGTCTCAGAGGCAATTTTGACTTGTTTATACTCCGGCATGGAATCCAAGGTTTGCATGTTGTGTAAACGATCTGCAATTTTGATAATAATTACCCGAATGTCATCATTGAGTGTCAAAAGCATTTTACGGAAATTTTCCGCTTGAAGAGAAACATCAGTATCTTTTTTAAGTCGTGAAATTTTAGTTAATCCATGAACAATTTTTGCTACATTGTTTCCAAAAAGACGTTCAATATCGTCTAAAGAATACTCTGTGTCCTCTACGGTGTCATGAAGTAAAGCAGCAGCAATTGATGTTGCGTCTAATCCAATTTCAGAAGCTACTATTTTAGCTACTGAAATGGGATGGAAAATATAAGCCTCACCAGATTTACGTCTTTGCTCTTTATGGGCATCAACGGCGGTGTCAAAAGCTAAACGGATTAGTTTTTTGTCCTCCTTAGTGAGTTGTAGATAACTGATACGTAGAAGCTCTTTGTATTGCTTGGCAATTTCTTTATTTTCTAATTTTTCATCGATTATCATCTAAGAGTAAATTACGGAAACAAATTAAGCTTCCACAAATATCTTATAAATTTCTTTGACGAATTGCTTCAAAAAGTATAATTCCGGCTGCTACAGACACATTTAGCGAATCATTTACCCCTTTCATAGGGATTATGATATGATGATCACTTTGATTACACCAACTTTCTGAAAGGCCCGTATTTTCTGTCCCTACAGCTATTGCGGCGGCTGAGGTATAATCTTCTTGTGTATAGGGTTTAGCTTTTTGGGATAACGCGGCACTGTAAAGCTTTATTTTTTTTGATTTTAAAAATGAAAAAACTTCCTCATTTGTTGTTAAAGCTATTGTTATTGAAAAGATACAACCTACACTGGATCGAATTACGTTCGGATTATATAAGTCAGTTTTTGGATCTGTAATGATCAGTGCGTCAAATTTTCCAGCATCTACAGTTCTTGCCAAAGCTCCAATATTTCCAGGTTTTTCGGGGGATTCAGCAATTAAAATCAGCGGATTTTCATTTAATTGAAGTGTGTTGAGGCTATGCTCTTTTTTTTTTGCAATCCCCAGTGCTTCTGTGGTATTGTCTCGATAACATAAGGATTTGAATAAAGGTTTAGCAACTTGATAAAGCTCAACATTTAAATTCATCAGTTTTTGTTCTAAAAATTTTGTTTTTTGGGCACTATATTCTTCAGAAAAATAAAGTTCTTCTATTTGATAACCGGCATGAATTGCATATTGAATCTCTTTAACACCTTCAATGACAAATTGATTGTTTTCTTTTCTTTTTTTTGGTTTTTCTTGTAAGGCTTTTAGGTTTTTTATCTTGGGGTTTTGAGCACTCGAAATATGTTTCATTTGTTTATTTCCTTGAATACTTTTGCATGTAACGTTTCCAAAGTTCAGTTTGATGTGTTTCTAAGGAAATGTTTTTACCACCGATGAATGCATGGGTTAATTGGTTTGTCCTCATGTCAAGAGCATCCCCTAATGATAGGAATAAGGTTGCATCTTTCCCCACAGTCAGACTACCTAAACGATCTTCTACTCCAAGAATTTTAGCTGCATTCAATGTGATTAATTCAACCGCTTTTTCTTTTGGTACACCATAGGCAGCAAAAGTTCCTGCATAAAATGGTAAATTACGTGTGTTCATCCGTTCCATTCTTCCACTTACATCTATGGTAATTGTTAGTCCTGCATCCATAAGGATTTTAGCCATTTTGAAAGGAAGCTTTATGTCTTGATCTTCTTGTGTGGGTAGACGATGTGGTCTTGAAACAATAACAGGAATGTCATGTTCTTTAAGGAAATTAGTTATTAAATGTGCTTCTTTTCCTCCAACCAATACTATTTTTTTAACCTTATGCTCTTTTAAGAATTGAATTGCATCTACAATTTCTCTCTGATTATCTGCATGAAGATAAACGGTTTGGTTTCCTGAGAAAGCATCTTTCATTGCATTAAACGGAAGGTGTTTTGTTTTTGATTGGGTTTGGTTGTAGGCCAATGATTCTTTAAAAAAATCACCTAAAGATTTAATTTTTTCTTCATAAGACTTTTGATTGTACTTCAAGTCAGTTGTTCTACTTCGTCTGCTTGATAGATATGCCCTAGGCCAATTAACGTGTAATCCTTCATCGATGATTAATGCAGCATCTTCCCAATTCCAAGCATCAAGCTGAACAATCGAAGAGCTACCAGAAATCACTCCTCGTGTTGGAACTACCTGTGCTGATAAAATTCCATTGGGACGAAGACTTTCCACTACTTTAGATTCGGCATTATAGGCTATGATTGTTCTTATATGAGGTAAATATTCACCAATTTCATTAAGATCATTTGTTGGACGAATGGCATCGATTTCAACCATTCCAACGGTAGTATTTGCAGCTATAAAACCAGGATAGAGATGTTGACCTTTTGCATTTATGGTTTTATCGTATTGGTTTTTCACAAGATCTGAAGTTGTTATTTCTACGATTTTTCCCGCCCGGATGCCTAAAGCACAATTTTCGATAAGGTTGCCGTCACCTATATGTGCCGTTGCTCCCAAGATAAGTATAGATTTGTTTTGATCAGCTGCGGGGGTTTGTTGAGTAAATCCTTTATTGCAGCTCAGTAGGACAAGTAATATGTGAATATAATTTTTCATAAGTAATATTTTAATCGAGGGTTTCACAATGGAATTCTATAATCTTTTTTTGTTTTGGTTTTTGAGTAGGCGCTCCACCGTTTTTTGCTAAAAGCATGTCTTGAATCAATTTATTTTTTTCTTTGGCAATTTGCTCAACTTGAGCAGTTGCTCGATCATGATCATAATAGATGGCTCCATCAATCATGGTTTTTTCGGCTACACTATAAATCGACATGGGATGATTAGACCATAAAACAAGGTCAGCAGATTTCCCTACTTTAATACTTCCTACCTCGTCATCGATGTGTAATAATTTGGCTGGATTTAATGTCACAAATTTCCAAGCATCTTCCTCTGATACTCCTCCGTATTTCACTGCTTTGGCAGCTTCTTGATTTAATCTTCTGGACATTTCAGAATCATCAGAGTTGAAAGCAACCGTTACTCCTTGATTATGCATAATAGCACCATTGTACGGAATTGCATCATTTACTTCAAATTTGTACGCCCACCAATCCGAAAATGTTGACCCTCCTACACCGTGATCTTTCATTTTATCGGCTACTTTATATCCCTCTAATATGTGGGTAAAGGTGTTGATGCGAACCCCAAAACGATCGGCTACTTTCATAAGCATATTAATTTCACTTTGAACATAGGAATGACATGATATAAATCGTTTTCCGTCTAAAATTTCAACCAACGTTTCCATTTCAATGTCATAACGAGGTGCCTTTAATTTTGATTTATTTTTTTTTGGTGAATTGTTGTACTTTCTCCACGCGGCCTTATATTCTTTTGCTCTTTGAAAATAATCTGTAAAAACCTGTTCAACTCCCATTCTAGTTTGAGGAAAACGTCCATAACTTTGCCAGTTAGATTGTTTTACATTTTCACCTAGTGCAAATTTTATATAGGGGTCTGCATTAGGATATAACAGTCCATCTGCACTTGCTCCCCATTTAGGTTTAATAATTGCGGAACGACCACCTATTGGATTGGCAGAGCCATGTAAGATTTGCAATGTGGTAACCCCTCCAGAAAGGTTTCGGTAGAGGTTTATGTCGTCTGGATTTATTACATCCTTGATAGTTACTTCTGCAGAAGAATTATGTCCACCTTCATTAATACTGGAAGCACCAATATGAGAATGTTCATCAATAATTCCAGAGGTTAAATGTTTTCCAGTTCCGTCTATAATTCTTGCTCCTTGAGCATTATTGATATTTCCAACAGCTTTAATTTTTCCATCAACAACCCAAACACTAGCATTTTCAAGAATACCCTCTTCTTCATTGGTCCAAACAGTTACATTGGTAAAAAGAATGTTTTCAGAAATTGGAAGAGATTTAAATCCAAAACCATTATTGGGATAGGTAATCGGAAGTATTTTTTGTAAAACCTCATTTTTCTTTTTAACTTCTTTTTTTTGGGTTGGTTCAACTTTATCAGCATTCCAGTTAATAAAAGCTCCATCGAAGAAATTACCGTCACCTTTTAAATTATTTACATTATTTACTTTAGATTTCAGTTGAGCAAATTTTGTGTTAGTACTATCAGAAAACCTTAAAGTTAACCAGCCATTAATGTATTTTGCAGTTGTTTTTAATTTGGTAGAATCTTGAGTGATTTTTGCACTTATCTTGGATTCACTTTTTGAAATGACGAGTTTGTATAAAGCGTCTTTTATGTTCAAAGCATATTCTCCGTCAATTGTATTTTCTGGGATGGGTTTTATTATGTGTTGTTGTCCTTGAACCCAATTTTGTTCAATTTCAGTTTCCTTGTTGAATAGAGGACCATTGGTAATTATTAAATTAGCCAAAGTCCCTTTTCTTAACTCACCTATTTCCCCTTTTTGATTGATTAATTGAGCAGGAATTGTTGTTAATGCTGCTAGAGCTCTTTCAGGAGACAAACCGTATTGAACAGCTTTTCGAATGTTTGGTAAAAAATCTTTTATGTTTTTTAAATCACTAGATGTAAAAGCAAATTTAATTCCTGCATTTGCAATTTCTTTGGGATTTGCAGGAGCTTGATTCCAATACCGCATTTGATTTAAGGATAATTTTTGTGCTAAAAAAGGATCATCAACATCATAGGCATTAGGAAAATTGACTGGAACCAATAGGTGTGGGTTTAATTTTTTTAGTGAATTGATTTGTTCATACTCATTTCCATATGCTTTGACAATGTATTTTTTCCCAAATTCATAGCCGATTTTTGCAGCCCTAGCGACATCCAGTTTGTTGGAAGTTTCAAATATTGAAGGGAGAGATGAGTTATTGATCACGGCTTCTAAAGCCATATCCTTGTTTTTTGCATTTCCGTTTGCATACCATTTGGCATCGTGATAAACTTGACGGATAAGTGCCATAGCACCCATAATTGAGCCCGGATAGTATTGTCCCGAAGTATTACTTTTTTTAAAAGACAGGTGTTGTGCAGCTCTATCTTCCAGCATTCGATACCCATTGTTTTGAACATCGTTCAGTGAGACCAGTATACTTGTTCCTCGATGAATTCCCTCTTTTCTGTGACTGTTTACAACTCCAAAGCCAGATGCTCGTAATTCTTTTGCTTTCTTTGGGTCATATTTAAAATCGTCATGACTGTTGTAATCGGCAAGAATATGATCATTCCAATAATATCCTTTTCTTTTTGCTTGATATTGAATACTTCTTCGACCACTTGAGCTACCTTTGAGGGCAGGAATCCCAAAACTTGAATGTAACTCTATAAAAGAAGGGTAAATATGTTTTCTTTCAAAATGGTAAACTAGAGCATTCCGAGGAATCTCGATTGAAGTTCCAACATCAGTAATTCTACCATTTTCAATTAGAATCATTCCCTTTTCTAATTTCATGAGTGGATTAATGTGAACTATTGCTCCAGTAATTAAAATTTGTTTTGAATTTGTAGTTTTTACTCCTTTGTTGGTAGGAAAATAATCTTGAGCCACCAGGGTAGAAAAAGAGATAACAAAAGTAAAGATGAATTGAATTGGTTTCATTGAGATAGATTTAACATCTCAAGATACACTTTTTTATTTCAAAAGTGTAAATCTTTTTCATTGTAAAACGCAACTAATAATGCGATAATTTGATTGTAGCTTTTAATTCCAGATTCCTGTCCATTAAATTTTAAATAACTGTCATAAGAATTCTTGAATAAGGGTTCGAATGGATTTTTGTATTGTTCCCAAAAAATTTGATTTTCCTTTAAATTTTTAAAAATACCAATATTTAATTCTTGAACCAAGAGTTTAGCTTGATCTGGGTTTCTTTTCATGAGATCGCTATAGCAATGTCTTAGTGCAAAAAGAGCAGCAGAATATTTAAAGAATGGATCCTTGTTTTGAAAAACATTGACTAGAGCAATAAAATTGGCTTCATTTTCTGCAGCGTATCCTAGTTGATGCGCCATTTCATGTGCAATAGTTATCGGTAGGTTGATTTTTGGTATTAACATATTGACCTGAGCTTCTAATGTAAAAGGATTCAGATATCCTGCATATCCCATATAACTCAGGGGTAAACTGTAAATTGAGGCTTTTACTTTTGGAATTTGTATTGAACTATTCCACAAGTCTGAGTAATTGTTGTTTACTTTTTTAATAATTGTTTTTTTAGAGTAGGGAATAACAATTGCCAATGTATCAGATTCACTTAATTGATTATGAAGTTTGTTACTCAAAAAAATAAATTGACATGTCAAATCTACCAACAAAGAATCCGAATATTGTTTTTGAGTAGATAGTTTCTTTGCCAAAGGTGTTCTGTGATAATTGAGTCCCCAATTGAGTTGAAAAATTAAAAAAATTAAACTGGCAATGCTTCCAAGCTTGATTAAGCTTTTTTGGTTTAGTTTTCTGAATCTTAAAATGCAGTATATTAATGAGTACAACAAAAAAATGATGAGGAGTAAATACAAAAAATCACCTAAAGAAAAGGGGATGTGTTTAAAAAAAAATTGAATTGAATTAAAAAATATGGGATATATTTTTTGAGAAAAATAAAGTTCTACTTTTTCTGGGTATTGACTCAATACCCTGACCAATAGTATTTGAGGAAGTAAACTCAGTGCCAAAAATATTTTCAATATTTTCATTTCACCTATATAAAGTTAAGTAGGTTTAACTATTCTCATTTTATTCTTATTTTGCACGCATGGATGAGGAAATGATAAGAAGTAAAGATGTTTTGTCAGGATGTTTCTTTACAGGTTGTGCTTGTTTCTTTGTGGGAACAATTTTGCTTATTCTTTTTATTTTTTTTACTTAATTACCTCAACAATTTCAAGTTCAAAAATTAAATTAGACTTTGGAGGAATACCTTGCACTCCTTGTTCACCATACCCGAGGTTGTAGGGAACAAAAATAGTTGCTTTATCTCCGGTTCTCAAAAGTCTTAGGCCTTCTTTGAAACCTTCGATCATTTGAGCCTCTGGGCTACTATTTGCCTCGATAGGACGGTATGCGTTAGCAATTTTTCGTTGCTCGTTAACTGCATCTAAAGCTTTTGCAATTTCGAGTTTACTGGTTTCTAGTAATGTCCCATCCTCGAAGTAAACAGCATAATGCGCCCTAACTTTGTTTGTAGTAGTTACTTTTGGACCTGTTCCATTTTCTGTAATAATGTATTGAAGTCCAGAAGCAGTTGTTGTTGCTTTTGCTTTTTGTGTCTCAAACTTATCTAGTGAATTTAATCTAATGATTTGTTGATTTTCTTCTTTTTCAGCTTTTTCAGCCTCTATTTTTTGAAAATGTTCATTAAAAATTCTGGGTGCATCAAAGTTTTTTGCTTCAGAACCTTTGCGGATAATTGTTACTTTTTTGATGGTATCGTTTTGAGCAATACTGTCTACTACATTTTGTCCAATTACAACTTTCCCAAAAACGGTGTGTTTTCCATCCAACCATGGAGTTGCTTTGTGGGTAATAAAAAATTGACTTCCATTGGTTCCAGGTCCTGCATTTGCCATCGATAAAATCCCTGGGCCATCATGACTTAGCTCTTCATTAATTTCATCATTAAATTTATATCCAGGTCCACCTGATCCCGAGGCAGTTGGGTCGCCTCCTTGAATCATAAAGTCTGCAATAACTCTATGGAATAAGATGCCTTCATAGTATTTTTTGTTTAAAAAGTTATTACTAACCATTTCGTTTTCTCCTTCACTAAGAGAAACAAAATTTGCAACTGTTATGGGTGTTTTTTCGAACTCTAAAGAAACAACTATGGATCCTTTGTTGGTTTCAATATCAGCATAAAGCCCAGAATCTAGTTCTGGATATTGAGAGGCGCAACCTATTAAAATTAGCGATGTAAGAATTAAAAAAGTGATTTTTTTCATTGGATTAATTTAAGTTGTTGTTGCAAAGATGCATTATTTTAACTTTTAACTGAATGTGAAACTAATTTTATTGTAAAACGTAGGGGCTGATTAATGTCAACTTTTTCATCATCTCCTTGGTATCCATAGCAAAGATATGATGGGAAAAGAAATGTAGCAACTTCATTAACACTTAAAATTTTCACAGCTTCTCGTAACGCAGGTAACAATTCCTCTTTATCAACTAAATAACTGACTGTACCGAGTTCCATTTCATCGTAGAGCACTGTTCCGTCAAGAGCTTCTATTTTATAATTAAACCGAACCTTATCTCCTCTTTTTGGTTTTACTTTTGATTCAGTGCTAAGTAAATAGGCATACCAAAAACCTGTCGAAGAAGCAATGTAGTTTAGCGTTGAATCCTGAGCAATTATTTTTTTAAATTGAAGTTGTTGTTGATTGATGATGTTTTTATTTCGTTCAACTGATCCTTTTAAAAAGGAAACCTTTTTTGTGTTGACGGGTTTACGGGGTTGAGGACCTGTACAAGCGATACTCAAGAAAAACAGGGTAAAGCAAAACCGTAAATTAAACAATCTCATTTCAATTGATCTTTGTATTCTAAAATGGTTTGATGAACTTTTTGAGTAGTTTTCTCTAAGTTATCATATGAAACACCGCCAGCAGCATTATTGTGACCTCCTCCATTAAAATGTTTTCTGGCAAATTCATTTACATTGAAATCTCCTTTGGAACGAAAAGACATTTTGATGATTTTTTCTTGACTGTTTTCTATCAAAATAATAGCAAGTTTTATGCCATTTAGACTGAGCCCATAGTTTACAAAACCTTCGGTGTCTCCTTTTTTAAAATCACATTGATTTAACTCCTCTTGGCTAAGGGTAATATAAACTGCATTGAGCGCTTCAACTTTCACTATGTTTGTCAAGGCTTTTCCTAAAAGTTGTAGCCTACCAAAACTATATGCATCATATATGTTATTATGGATTTGGGCGTGATCGATACCGGTATCTAGAAGGTTTGAAACAATACTGTGAGTAATAGCGGTTGTTGATTGAAAACGGAAAGAACCCGAATCCGTCATTATGCCAGTGTAGATACAAGTTGCGATTTTTTTGTTGATTACAGAAATATCTATTGCTTCCATAACATTATAAATCATTTCACATGTAGAGCCAAGACTGGGATCAGAATAGATTAGATCGGCATAATCTTCTGGTTGTTCGTGATGATCAACCATGATTTTTATTGCTTTGCAATCATCAATGATTTTGTTCATGGGTTCGATTCTACTCAAACTGTTAAAATCTAGTGTGAAAATAAGGTCAGCTTCCAAGAGGAGTTTTTCACTCTTTTTTTTTGATTTACTGTACTTTATAATTTCATTTTGACCAGGTAACCATTCTAAAAACTTAGGAAATTCATTGGGTGATACCACGGCACATGTATGGTCCATTGTTTCTAAAAAATGTTTCCACCCCAAACAACTCCCAAGTGCATCTCCGTCTGGATTTTTGTGTGGAATAATTACAATCTTCTTAGAATTTATAAGCTGTTCTTTTAAAGCTGGAATAAAGTTGTTTTTCATACATTGCTAAGATACCAATCCTTTCTCTAAAATTCCATTCTTTTTGTAATTATAGTAGGCTTTATCAATAAACAAATCAAGGTTGCAAGCTTATTTTTATAGATGCTGTTAAAATACCATCTTTCTAGCTGAAGTTTCGACTCCTTTTGATAAATTTGCAACACAAAAATACTATGACAATGAATCGTACATTCACTATGATTAAACCCGACGCCGTTGAAAACGGTCACATTGGATCTATTTTAGAAAAAATAACTTCTGCTGGTTTTAAAATCTTAGCGTTAAAAAAAACCCAATTGACACTTAATGATGCCCAAGAATTTTACAGCGTTCATAGTGAACGACCTTTTTTTGGAGAACTGGTAGAGTTCATGACCAGAGGTCCAATAGTTGCTGCTATTCTTGAAAAAGATAATGCAGTAAATGATTTTCGTGTGCTAATAGGTGCAACAAATCCAACTGAAGCAGCTGAAGGAACCATCCGAAATTTATATGCTACCTCTATGGGAGAAAATGCAGTTCATGGTTCTGACAGTGATGAAAATGCAGCTATTGAAAGTGCTTTTCATTTTTCGCAAAGAGAAATCTTTTAACGAAGAACCAGTTTAGATATTAGATTTGAGCCTAGTGTTTCGTTGAGGTGGAGCAGTATTTTTTCTTTTCCATACGAAAGCTCCTCTCTTAGTGCAGCTGAAGTTAAATTAACAAATAGGGTAGTGCCTCTGTAAGTCACTTGCTGGGTATACTGAGCAACACTCTTACCCATAGTTTTTTTCCATGCTTGTTCTACACGAATTTTTGTGATTCCACTTTTAATGTTTTTTTGGTCGATTAATTCTCCGAGCACTTCCGAAATAGATTGCGGTTCAAAAGATCTTTTTTTCTTTACCATGATTATAAACTTATCTTTTCATGACGTTTGTATCGGTAGGTTTTCCCACTGTGTTCTAATTCTAAATAATTTTCAGAAATTTCAATAATTTTTTCTTTCCAAGGTTTCAGAGCTTTATCGTAAGAAAGAAAAAAATCACCATCAATTTGCTTGATAGTAAAATCAAATCGATCTTCTGAACTTGAATAATTTGTCCCAAAATTTGGAGTTAATTTTTTTCGATATCCAAGGGTAGCATCTATTTTGTAAAAGTCTACCAATATAGTTCCACCTTTTGGGTTAAATATTTTTCCATGCGATTGAACTTCATGAATTTCCCATGTTCCATTCAAAAGAATTAAGTCTTTCTGGGTGACTTTTGAACAACTTGTTAATGTTATGGTAAATGTTAAAAGCAGCAGAGAAAATATTTTCTTTTTCATGTTTTATATGAATATAACTTAATGTGATTTAAAGATAAGAATCTTAGCTGAGATTAAAAATCTTGTAAGTGGATTGAGTTGTTTTTAAAGCTTGTAAAGTTCTTTCTTCATGGGTGTCAGAAAGAAAGAGTTGTCCAAAGTGATTATTTTCTACCAATTGCATAATAAGGCTAACACGATTTTGATCGAGTTTATCAAAAACATCGTCTAAGAGAACAATAGGAGCAACTCCCGCTTGTTTTTTGATGAAATCAAATTGGGCAAGTTTAAGTGCGATTAAAAAAGATTTCTGCTGACCTTGACTACCAAACTTTTTTATGGGCTCTCCACCAATAGTGAAAAATAAATCTTCTTTATGAATTCCAGCACTACTAAATTGCAACATACGATCTTTGGCTAATTGGCTTTTAAGAAGATTTTCAAAAGAATTATTTAGTAAGGTGCTTTCATAAGATAGGGTAACTTCTTCATTGGATTTACTAATACTTTGATAATGTTTCTCAAAAATTGAAATGAAAGTTTCCAGGAAAGCCTTACGTTTTTCATGAATTGGAGTTCCCAAAGAAATCATTTGTTGATCGTAAATTTCTAATGTTTCTGGCTCAAAAGTTTGATTCACAGCAAAATACTTTAAAAGTGCATTTCGTTGGCTCACAATTTTACTATAGTCCAGTAAATTATTCAGATAAATCCGATCAGTTTGACCAATAACTCCATCCATGAATTTTCGCCTTATACTACTTCCTTCAATAATTAAATCTCTATCTGAGGGAGAAATAATTACAAGTGGTAATAAACCGATATGGTCTGATATTTTTTCATAAACTTTTCCATTTCGCTTGAGAGTTTTTTTATGACCACGTTTGAGGCTGCATAAAATTTTTTCGATTTGCTTATTTTTTTCAAAAACAGCATCTAAAACAAAATAATCACTATCAAACTGAATGTTTTGAACAGCAGTTGGATTAAAGTATCCTTTAGCAAAACACAAATGATATATTGCGTCTAGAATGTTAGACTTTCCAACGCCATTATTTCCAATAAAACAATTGATTCGCGCATCGAATTCAAAATTTTTGGAGCTAATATTTTTGTATTGGGTTAGCGACAGGCTCTTGAGTATCATACATGCAAAGATAAAAAACTTAGAATGAGCATATCAGAGTTTTTCAACAAATATCTTTTGTAGCATTTGAAAATCATTATAGTTTTTAGTTTATCAAGAATTATCAGTTTATGAAAAGCATTTATTGTTTTTAAATTGATATTTCTTCTTAATTTTGAAAAAAAAGCATTTGAAAAATTTCTTTTATCTCTTCCTTTTTTGTTTAGGAAGTCATTCTCATCTTTTTGCACAAATAGATTCTTTACAAACCCTTAAACTAGACCCAGTAGAGGTTTCTGTAACCCGATATGAACACTCTATTAATTCATCAATATGGTCTGTTTCTAGACTTGATTTTAAAGAGTCACAAGATCAAATGCAACAGTTGTATTTCAGTGATTATCTCAACGGTATCCCGGGTTTATTGACTCAAAATAGTAATAATTTTTCTCAAGATCTACGAATCTCAATTAGAGGATTTGGTTCACGATCAGCTTTTGGAATAAGGGGAATTAAACTTCTGGTTGACGGGATTCCCGAGACCACTCCAGATGGTCAGGGACAAATCGATAATTTGTCTTTGGGAAGTATTGAATCTGTAGAGGTTATTCGAGGACCATCATCCATTTTATTTGGGAATGCTTCTGGGGGGGTAATCAGCATTCAAACTCCGAGCGAATTGGATTATAATTATTTTAAAACAGGAATAACTATGGGAGCATACGGAATGCAAAATATTCAAATCGGAACTGGTGTTAAAAACGACAAAACTTCACTCATACTTTTAGCAAATAAAATTAAGACAAATGGATATCGGGTACATAGCGGATTTCAATCTACAGGACTTAACGCGCGAATAAAACACCGATTTAATTCAAAATCTGAATTGAATGTGTTGTTGAATTTTACAGACAGTCCAATAGCCCAAGATGCCGGTGGTCTCAATTTTGAAGTAACACAGACAAAACGTATTCAAGCTCGAGATCGTAATGTTCAATTTATGACTCAAGAGTCCGTTAGGCAGTTTAAATCTGGTCTCTCTTTTCGTCAGCAATGGAATTCAAAGTTGTTTTTTTCTACTTATGGGTTTTATGCTACCCGAGCTTTCAATACTTCTCTTCCTTTTGAATTTGGAGGGCAAGTTGAATTGGATCGCTTGTATTTTGGCCAAGGAGCTCAACTCAGTTTTCAAGGAGGAACATCAGTTCAACATCAAGTCCAATTCGGCTATAGCTGGGCTAGCCAATCTGATTATCGAAAGCGTTTTATGAACAATCAAGGATTACGAGGAGACCTTACTTTAGATCAAGATGAAAATTTTGATGCATTGGGTTTTTATATAATGGATGAACTTTCTTATAGAAATTTCAAAATTGTTGCAGGAATTCGATATGACATTAACACACTAGAAGCATTAGACCGCTTTTTTGCGAATGGGAACGATAGTGGATCACTTTCTTTAAACGCTTGGAGTTCTTCTCTAGGAATTAATTACCAGTTGAATCAGAAGCAGTATTTTTTTGCTTCTTACAGGACAAGTTTTGAAACTCCTGTTTTAAGTGAATTGTCTGCAAACCCCAAAGAAGTTGGAGGTTTTAACACCGATTTATCCGCCCAAAAAGCAAAAAACATAGAGTTTGGATTTCGTTCGCTTGGTAAAAAGAGCCAATTAGAAGTAATTTTATTTAATATTCAAACAAAAAATGACCTCGTTCCCTACGAATTAGAATCATTCCCCGATCGAAATTTTTATAGGAATGCTGGAGAGACTAAACGCAGGGGGTTAGAAGTTGCTTATTCATTAAAAAGATCTGCTTTTTTGGAAACAAAAATTTCTTATACTTATTCAGATTTCACCTATGAATCTTTTGAAAAGCCAAATGGTGATTTTAGTGGGAACCAACTTCCTGGAATACCAAAACACTTGGTTTTTGTTCAATCAAATTTCACAAAGGGGAATTGGAAAATTATTTTTAATACCCGCTTCCAAAGCAGTTTATATGCTGATGATGCAAATAAGGTTAAAGAAGATTATTTTTTACTTTCTAGTGTAAATATGAGCTATGGTATTAAAACAGGAAGTGTACTTTGGATTCCTTTTATAGGTATTAATAATTTGTGGAATTCTATTTACAACGATAATATCAGGATAAATGCCTTCGGTGGACGTTATTATGAGCCTGCACCAACACGCCATATATATGGAGGAGTACGTTTAAACTTATAGATCTTTGATTGTCATTCGTCTGTAAAGTGAGATGTTCGTTTGGGTTTTGAAAATCGATCTTTATTGTAGGCTTTCGATTTTCCAAAAGGAATTGATAGGGATTTCCAATTTTCATTTCTAATCATTTTTCCAATAAAAACTATTTGACCCACATGATAGGAATAATGACATAATTGTCGATCGATCGCTGCTCGAATTGTTTGTCCTATATTTCTTATAAATACCTCTTTTTCTAAATCTTCTTGGTTTAATTCTTCTAAGGCCTCAAATAAACAAGACCACCCTGATTCCCAAAGTTTAAGTAGCTCTTTCTTGGATTTTTTCGGTTCAATGAATTCTTCATCTCGATTTCTCCATTTTTTTTCTCCATCAGAACTTTGAAAATCGGTCCAACGAGATAACATATTTCCATGAAGATGTTTTATGACTAAGCCAATACTGCTTGATTTTGAACCAGCTTTCCAGAGGATTTGTTTTTCAGTTAATTGTTTAAAAGTATCGTCTCCCAACGATTTGTAGTAAAAAAATTCCTTTTGTATGTTTTTAATTTCTTTGGGCATTTTTATGAGCTTTGTATAAAATAAAAAAACTAATTAAAATTTATTAAAAATTCTTTTTGAGTCTAGGATTTTCCCTGAAAATGGTATGTTTAAAGATAAGAAAAAATTAAAACCTCCGTTTTCTTCTAAAATATGAAAAATGAGTTTTTGGATTAGAATAAAAAGGTTATTTTTGGGAACTTAAAAAACTACAATGGCTACATATAAAAAACGCGGGGCAAAAAAATCAGTAACTAAGACTGAAGTTGGCGAAAATCAAACGGATAGTACAACAGCTGAGGTATTTGAAACACTTGACACATCAGCATCTAAAGCTGAAGAGTTTGTTGCAAAATATCAAAATATTATTTTGATTGTAATTGGTGTTATAACTGTAGGAGTTTTGGGCTCTTTAGGGTATCAATCTTTTGTAGTTGAACCAACTTCTAGAGAAGCAGTTGGGGAATTGAATCAAGCACAATACTATTTTAACTTAGCGGTTAACGGACAAGACAGCGATTCGCTTTACGCTCGCTCTATTCGAGGTGGAGAAGGTAGATACGGTTTTGATGATATCATTGAAAACTACAGCGGTACTCCAGCTTCTGACCTCGCATCTTTTAGTGCTGGAATGGCTTATTTGAACATGAAAGATTACAACAGTGCTATAGAATATTTGAAGGATTTTAGTTCTGATGATATTTTATTAAGCGCCATTGCTAATGGTTCTATAGGTGATTCTTATTCACAACTTGACCAAGACGATGAAGCACTTGATTATTACATTAAAGCAATTAATGCCAGTGAAAACGATTACACTACACCAAAATATTTGTTTAAGGCTGGATTACTCAGTAGTGCTTTAGAAAAAAACAGTCAAGCGTTATCTTATTTTAAGCGTATCAAAGACGAGTATCCAAATTCTACTGAGGCTGCTCAAGTTGATATTCAGATTGGACGTCTAGAAAATCTTAAATAGTTTTTATGGCAACGGTTAATTCTAATTTATCCGTTTATGATTCTGAGCAAGTCCCTTCCGGAGAAAACTTGTCAGTAGCTCTTGTTGTTTCGGAATGGAATCATCAAATAACAGACTCACTATATAAAGGAGCTTTTGATACCTTACTAAAGCATAAAGTTGCTGAGAACAATATCTCTAAGATTAATGTCCCAGGAAGTTTCGAATTGATTTATGGAGCAAAACATGCTCAGTCGAAGGGGGTTGATGTTGTCATTGCAATAGGAAGTGTAATTCAAGGAGAAACCAAACATTTTGATTTTGTTTGTCAAGGAGTATCCCAAGGAATTAAAGATTTAAATATTCAATCAAAGATTCCAGTTATTTTTTGTGTTCTAACAGACAACACTCTCCAGCAAGCCATTGATCGATCAGGGGGGAAATTTGGTAACAAAGGCATTGAAGCTGCTGTTGCGGCCTTAAAAATGGCTCATCTTTCTAAACAATAAGTTTTCAACATTTCATCTAGTTCTAGGGAATCAGAATTGGGATTCTAGTAAAATCAATGTATTTTTATACTCTAAGGTGAAATACTCATGTTCAAAACAAATCTTTTTAAACTTAATCGTAATAAACGATATAATTATACACCTCGGTACTATCAAGGTAAAACAATTGAAAACCTTTATGATTTTGATTCAAAGTTTGTTAAATACCGTGAAACCTATAACTCCAATGATTTGGGGAAGAAATGGGAAGAGGCACGTCTGGAAAGCCGAAACCGATCTAATCGATCAGTCACTCCTACTTTATTGATTATTATAGCGGTTTTATGCCTTATTTTTATGTTTATTATTGATTTTGATCTATCTATCTTTTCTACCTAATCCATGGGAGATATCATAACATTATTACCCGATCATGTTGCTAATCAGATTGCGGCTGGGGAGGTTGTCCAACGACCAGCTTCTGTTGTAAAAGAGTTGCTGGAAAATGCAATTGATGCAGATTCTAGCTATGTTCAATTAATTATCAAGGAGGGAGGTAAAACACTCATTCAAGTCATTGATGACGGGAAAGGGATGAGTATTACAGATGCTCGAATGGCATTTGAACGTCATGCAACTTCCAAAATAAAATCAGCTTCTGATCTTTTTGAATTACATACCAAGGGTTTTAGAGGTGAGGCATTGGCATCTATCGCTGCAGTTGCTCATGTTGAAATGTTTACCCATAGTTTAGAAGACGAAATAGCTACACAAATAAAAATTATTGGAAGTGATATTCAAGAACAAGAACCCGTTGTAGCTCCTAAAGGGACTTCTATTGCTGTTAAGAATTTGTTTTTTAACATCCCAGCTCGAAGAAATTTTTTAAAATCTAACGCTGTTGAATTACGACATATTATTGATGAATTTCATAGAGTTGCTTTAGCTCACCCGCAAATTGCATTTACTTTTTTTCAAGGAGGCAACGAGTTATTTGATCTACCAGCAACCAATTTAAGAAAAAGGATCAGTCATATTTTTGGATCTAAGATGGATGTAAAGCTAGTTCCTGTTAAAGAATCAACATCGGTATCATCTGTTTCGGGATTTGTTTTAAAACCAGCTGCAGCAAAGAGAACCAGAGGGCATCAATTTTTCTTTGTAAATGACCGATTCATCAGAAGTCCTTTTATGCATCACGCCATTATGAATGCTTATGAAGGTTTATTACCAGAAGGAACTGTTCCCGGATATTTTATTTTTTTTAGTCTAGATCCGAAGACAATAGATATTAATATTCATCCAACTAAAACAGAGGTTAAGTTTGAGGATGAACAAAGTTTGTATGCCATTTTGCGTTCATGTGTAAAACACAGTCTTGGGATGTTTAGCGTTGCACCAACACTAGATTTTGATCGCGACCCTAATTTAGATACTCCTTATAATCAAATCAACAAGCAAGCTGAAACTCCAAACCTTGAAGTTGACTCTAACTTCAATCCATTTAAAAATCCAGATGTACAACGTTTTTCAAAACCTAAAGAAGCTAGTTGGGAGAGTTTGTATGTTGAGGTTGAATCTCAACCTATTCCTACACTTTTGGGACATGAAAGTATGGAGCATAAAACTTATGATGCTGTAAAGCTCTTTCAATTAATGAATCGATACATCGTTAGTTCTATTGGTTCAGGGCTTTTGATAATTGATCAGCAACGAGCGCATGAGCGAATATTATATGAACAATTTCTAAAAACCATTACTCAAAAACAAATTGCTAGTCAACAATTATTATTTCCATATCCTTTGGATTTGACCCCAACCCAACAATTACTATTATCTGATCTAGAAGATGTTCTATCAGAAGCGGGTTTTGTTTTTGAACGAAATACAAAAACAAATATCACCATAAAAGGGATTCCTGTTTCTAGTTCTGAGAAAGAAATTCCTCATATTTTCGAGAATTTATTTGCTTCCTTAGAAAGTGATTTACCTAGTGATAGTTTTAGTCAATCCGATGTGTTGTCCAAATCTTTAGCTAAAACTTTATCAATTAAAAGGGGAGTGCCAATGAAACCCATTGAACAACAAGGACTTTTAGATGATTTATTTGCTTGTAAAGAAACTCAAATATCTCCATTTAATCGACAGATTTTTGTTATTTTAACTAAAGAAGAATTAGAGAAAAAATTCAATTGATGGGAAGAATTACCGACACCATAAAACACTTGCTTATTATAAATGGAATTTTTTTCCTTGCGGTCAATCTTTTAGGTGATGAGGTTTATAATTGGTTCGCACTACACTATTTTAAAAACCCTCGTTTTGAATTATGGCAGCCCCTTACTCATATGTTTATGCATGGAAGTTTTAATCATATTTTATTCAATATGTTTGGATTGTATATGTTTGGATCTCCTCTAGAACAATTGTGGGGAAGGAATAAATTTATCTTTTTTTATCTTTCTGCTGGTTTTGGAGCAGCAATAATTCAGTTACTTGTTTATCACTTTCAATTCAGTTCGGTTTTCTCAGAGTTGATGAATTTAGGGTATGGGCAAGATGCCATAGAAAAAATACTGGATAGTGGTCAGTACAGCAGGTCAATATTAGACAGAATTAGTGAAGATCAATTGTCTGGATTTTATCAATCTTACTATGCTTCAATGGTAGGTGCCTCTGGAGCTTTGTACGGTATTTTAGTAGCTTTTGCAATGTTGTTTCCTAATTCTGAATTATATTTAATGTTTATTCCTGTCCCCGTTAAGGCAAAGTATTTGATTCCATTTATGATTTTGGGAGACCTCTTCTTTGGATTTAGTTCCTTTTCTATTGGACCTATTGCTCACTTTGCCCATTTGGGTGGTGCAATAACTGGTTTTATAATGATGCGTTATTGGAAAAAGAGTCAGTTTGATAATAATCGATGGGACTTATGAGAACTTTAGAGAATTTAAAATATAAATTTCAAAGATTTTCAATTGCTGAAAAATTGATTGTAGTTAATGTCATTCTTTTTATAATCCCTTTTTTTCTACAAACCCTTTTTTACCTTTTTAAAATTCCAATTACATCTTTTCTTTCCTGGTTTGAATTGTCACCAAATTTTGAAATTCTTTTTTATCGTCCATGGACTATAATAACTTATGGTTTTTTTCATGGTGGGTTTAGTCATATCCTTTGGAATATGATACTTCTATTTTTTGCATCTCGTTTGTACTTGAATTTATTTTCGGAGAAGCAATTTCTTAAAAATTATTTTCTTGGAATTATTATTGGCGGTATTGTTTTTTTAATAAGTTATAATGTATTTCCTGTTTTTAACGGAATATCTCCCTCACTGGTAGGATCTTCAGCAGGTGTCATGTCTATTTTAATTTTTGTAGCAACCTACACTCCAAATCAAGAGGTTAGAGTTATTTTCTTTAATGTAAAGTTGCAGTACATTGGAATTGCAATTGTTGTCCTGGATATTCTTCAAATACCTAATGGAAATGCTGGTGGTAGATTAGCACATCTGGGAGGAGCTTTGATTGGTTTTATCTACGCAAATCAATTGCAAAAAGGGAATGATATTGGAAATTTTTTGGATCGTATATGGATTTATATAAATTCATTTTTTACTGTTAATAAAAAAAACAATATGCGAACCGTTCATCGATCAAAAAAATCTCCTAAAGAAAACTCGAAGAATTTACATCAAGAAAAAATTGATTCAATTCTTGACAAAATCAGCAAATCTGGTTACGAGAGTCTAACACAAAAAGAAAAGGACTTTTTGTTTAAAGCAGGAAAAAATAATTAAAGCTCTAAAATCCATATGAAACTAACCTTCTTTGAAAAAATTGCCTTATTCATTAATATTCCGTTATTAATTTTTCAATTGATGTTGATGGGAAGTGTACCTTCTTTTTTTGAGTTTTCAATATTAAATTTATTTGTCCCAGCACTAGTATTGGTTAATGTAGGTTTTTTTTTATACTGGCTTTTAAAAATGAAGTGGGTCTTTTTGTTGTTTATGATCACCTTTCTAATTGGATATGGAGAATGGGGTCTTTTATATCAATTTCCAAGAACTGCAGAGCGAAAGGATGCTAATACTTTTAAAGTAATGAACTATAATGTTCGTCTTTTTAATCGTTACGGATGGATAAAAGAGGTTGATGTTCCGATGAGAATCCAAAATTTCGTTGATCAAGAACAACCTGATATCATTTGTTTACAAGAATACTCCAAAAAGGAAGCACCCGAATTTTCCTCTTATCCATATCGTTATATTCAACCGATTCAATCCAATGGAAAATCTGGAGTTGCAATACTTTCAAAATTTCCAATAATTAATAGTGGTTATATCAATTTCACTAATTCCTCTAATAGCGGAATTTTTTCAGATATTGAATATCGAGGTGAAAAAGCTCGTATTTATAATTTACATCTAGAATCATTGAGAATCGATTTACAGGATACTCTTATTACCAAAGTAAACTCTGAGAGGCTACAACTCAAATTTAAGCAGGTTTTTAAAAAACAATTGGAACAAATAAAGCAGTTTCAAGAGATAGATAAAGAAAACAATTACCCCTCCATTATATGCACAGATTTGAATAATTCTCAGTTTTCTAAGATTTATAGATCATTAAGAAAAAATCATTTAGATACTTTTGTGGAGGCAGGGACAGGTCTTGGAACCACATTTAACTTTTCATTTTTCCCCCTTCGTATTGATTTTATATTTTCAGATCCAAGTTTTCAGGTCAATACCTTTAATTCATACGATATAAAATTATCTGATCATTTACCCATAATTACAACTTTAGCATGGGATTAACATCAATAAGATCTAGATAAGAAGAACTTTCAGGGCCTAAATTACTAATTAGATCCAAAACACTTAAATTTGGCAAAAAGCCCAATTTATTATAGAATACTTGAGTGTATTTTGGAAAGGATAAGGGGGAAATATATTTTGAAGATATAAGTAGACTTGAGGTCGGATTTGGAATAACTTCATCATTATTAATTGATATTTTAACTTCAATCTCACACCACTCCATAAATAAATTAATTAAGCTTATGTTGAAATCAATTAAGTTCGATTTCTTGTTAAAGAAAACACCTTTAAGATCACCTTCATAAAATTCAAAAAAAGGAGATGAACTGTATGCACTTTTAAATGACTTCCAATGATTATTTTGCCATTGTTCATCATAATTAATGGTAACAAGTTTGTCTTTTAAACGAAGTTCTTTTGGGTTTCGGTTTATAGGGATGCTTAAATTTAATATTCCATTTGCACCAGCGATAGTAGTTCGATTTCTATAGGTTTGCTTTTGATAAAAAGCTCCAGTTAGAATTACTACTTTTTTATGCTTGGAAAGCAATGCCATGGTGGCAATATTAGGGATATAGGAACTGATGATTTCGATAGACACCCTATGCTTTTCTTCGTTTACGGATGTAGATAAAAACCTGCCAGCCAATAATTAAAGCCATTACATAGGGGAAAAAAGAAATGGGTTTCCCGTTTCCGCTGACTGTTGTCATGAGTCGATCCCAACGAATCCTCCAGTTTTTAATTCCATCATTAATTCCCTCAATACTAAACCATATCAATACCGGTTTTCCAACAACATGGTCTTCTGGAACATACCCCCAGTACCGACTATCCTCAGATCGATGGCGATTATCTCCCATCATCCAATAGTAGTTCTTTTTAAAAGTGTAAGAGGTTACCTCCTTACCATTAACAAATAAAGATGAGTTTCTTTTGGTTAAAGTATTTTTTTCATATTCACGAATAATTTTTTTATATAGCGGAAGGTTACTTTCGTTAAGTTCAACGGTCATACCGTTTTTTGGAATTATAATTGGTCCAAAATTGTCCTCATTCCAGTCGTATGGGATTTCATTAGGGAAAAAGTTAGAATTTGCTGTTTTGTTTTGGGCTATTTTTCGAACGATACTATCAACAATTCCTTTTCTTTCAAGTTCTTCAGCTTCTTTTAAAGTTAAGATGAGTTCTTTTTCACTATCCAGAAGTTCTTTTGCTCTCAGTCTTAATTTACCAAGTAACTTAGGTGATAATCCTGCAGAGGGAGTAATCACTATAAAATTATTGATGTCATTTGAAATTCTCCCCAATATATATGGAGCTATCGCATTATAACTTTCTTGAGTAATGTTTTCAATTCTATATTTGCGATTAAAATTTTTAAAGCCATTATCCAAAAGTTTTTTTGAAGAAATCCCTTTTTTATTATACCCAAAATGCGAATATTGTGTTCTGGCTCGTTCGGGAAGCTTATTTTTTAGACCGTTTATATACACAAAACCATTGATAATTTCTAGAGTATCTCCTGGAACACCAACACATCTTTTTACATAGTTAGATTTTTTATCAATTGGTTTTTTAACTCCTTTTTCTTTTACAAAAAATTTACGAACCGTATCAGCCGGCCAACTAAAAACTACAATGTCATTTCTTTTAACCTCCTGAAATCCCGGAAGCCTAAAGTAAGGGAGCTGTGGTTTTTTTAGGTAAGATCTTGTTTTGATGATGGGTAAGGTGTCATGTACCATAGGAAAAGAAACCGCAGAGGTTGGGGTTCGGGCTCCGTAATGGAATTTGCTAACGAATAAAAAATCACCAATCAATAATGTTTTTTCAAGAGATCCTGTAGGTATGATGTAAGGTTGAATGAAGTAATTATGAACTAAAGTTGCGGCTATAATAGCAAACAACAGTGCATTTATCCATTCTCCAAACCAGGTTTTAGGGCTAAGGTCTCGATCTTGATTGTACCTTAATTTTGGATCAAAATTCACCGAAAATAGGTAAAACCCTAGGGTTAATATACCTAGTAAAGTGTCTTTTGATGTATTTTTCCCAAAACTTCTAAGTGTTTCAACCCAGATAACTGGAAACATCATTAAATTGATAATCGGTATAAAAAGTAAAATAACCCACCATTTAGGCCTTCGGATAATTTGCATTAAAACAATGGCATTATATACAGGAATAATTGCTTCCCAACTTTTTCTTCCTGCTTTTTCATACAATTTATAAGTTCCCAAGAAATGAAGCACTTGAATTATTAGGAAGAATAAAAACCATTGAAATAGTGTCATAATATGTGTCTTATATTTAGTCTTTTAGACGATAATTTAACTTTTTTGTTACACCTATTCTAAACTGAGTACATCGTTCATAGAAAAAACACCTTTTTTATCCTGTATCCACTCTGCTGCAATAACTGCCCCTAGAGCAAAACCTTGTCTAGAATGAGCTTGATGTTCTATTGTAATCGAATCGACGGTAGATTTATATTGAATAGCATGTGTTCCTGGAACTTCTCCAGTCCGTTCAACTTTGATGGGCAGAAGGTTTCCATTGACTTCCTTATCAATAGTCCAATGGGAGTAGTCAGATTGATCAATAATTCCATCGGCTAAAGTTATTGCAGTTCCACTGGGTGCATCAAGTTTGTGTATGTGGTGAACCTCTTTCATTGTTGGTTGATAACTTTTATGAGAGGACATTAGTTTAGCCAAAACTTTATTCAGTTTAAAGAATAGGTTTACTCCTACACTAAAATTTGGAGCATAAATAAATGCACTATTTTTAGCCTTACAAAAATCCTCTACTTCTTTTAGTTGATCTAACCATCCTGTTGTTCCACAAACTACAGGCATGTTGATTTTTAAGGCAGTTTTAATATTTTCGACTGCTGCTTCTGGAATACTGAAATTAATTGCCACATCTGCATCAGAGAGATTTCCATCGGTTTGGTCTTGATCGATTTTAGCAACGATATCATGCCCTCTTTCAATTGCTAAAAGTTCTATAGCTTTCCCCATTCTTCCGTACCCTAAAAGTGCTATTTTCATGATTTAAAGTTTTATATTCAACGTGAGACCGTAGTTTAGATTAGCATCTATTAAATCAGGTTCAAGATGAGGCCGAAAAGTTAACTTATTATCTACATTGAATTGCATCAAATGCGCTCCAACATTTGCATCCAGTATGTTTAAAAGATAGAATCCCATAAAAAATAGAACCGATAAATCTCTGTAACGTTTATGGAAATTCATTCCTTGAATTAGCTGGTCGTTTTGAAAAATACGTCTTGCATAAATATCATCTGTGTAACCTGCAATTCTTCTTTTGTAAATATCTCGAAAGACTTTCATCTTTCTACTTTGGTAAAAATAGTAATATCCCGAGGTTCCTAGAGCTCCGTAAATAATGGGAAGTTTCCAGTATTTTCCAGTGTAAATTTGACCTAATCCTGGAACTACAGCAGAGTAAAATGCTGCTTTAGAGGGTGTCAAGGGATCTTTAATTAAAAGTTGTTTTCGGGTTAAAGTATCTTTTTGAATCTTTTGTGCAAAAACAAAATTGAATGAAAAAAGTATAACTAAGATTAAAGTAATTTTATTTTTCACGATTCAACAACTTTTTCATACGACTGAAATCTTGTTGAGAATCAAAAGGAATTTGAATAATCCCTTTACCATCTTGTTTGTAGCTGATGGATACTTTAGAATTAAAATAATTTCCAAAATCTTCAATTCCCTTCTGAATGAATAACGGTTTGTGAGTAGTAACTTTTTTAGAAGTTCCTTCTTTTATACCTTTAACAATTGCTTCTGTTTTGCGAACACTTAATTCTCCTTTGATTATTTGTTCGTAAATTGCTATTTGATCGTCTTTTTCTTCTAACGGAAGTAAAGCCCTCCCGTGCCCCATCGAAAGAAATCCATCACGCATTCCTGTTTGAATAATTGGGTCCAGTTTTAATAACCGAAGATAGTTTGTTATGGTAGATCTTTTTTTCCCTACTCGTTCACTAAGTGCTTCTTGGGTAAGTTTAATTTCTTCGATTAAACGTTGATAAGACAAAGCAATTTCAATGGGATCTAGGTCTTGCCTTTGGATATTTTCTACTAAAGCCATTTCTAATGATTCTTGATCATTAGCTAGACGGACAAATGCAGGAACTGAAGGAAGCCCAATTAATTTTGCAGCTCTGAATCTCCGTTCTCCAGAAACCAATTGATATTGATTAGAATTTATTTTTCGAACTGTTATGGGTTGAATGATTCCAAGCTCTTTAATTGAAGAAGCTAATTGTTTTAATGCTTCATCACTGAATTGTGTTCTTGGCTGAAATGGATTTACTTCAATTTGATTCAATTCCAAATCAATTACGTTGCCAATTACTTGATCTGTATTTTTATCACTTGCAGATTTGATGTCGTTTTTTGAATCTTGAAGTAAAGCGGACAATCCACGACCTAGAGCTTGTTTTTTATTTGTTTTGGACATTTTTATTTTCCTTTATTTTTTTTGAGTACTTCTTGAGCTAAACTAAGGTAATTCTGAGCTCCTTTACTGGTTGCGTCATATTGAATAATATTTTTTCCAAAACTAGGTGCTTCACTGAGCCTTATGTTTCGTTGAATTATTGTTTTGAAAACCATTTTCCCAAAATGTTTTTTAACTTCCTCTACCACTTGATTAGAAAGACGAAGACGAGAATCATACATTGTTAACAATAAACCCTCAATATCTAGATTTTTATTGTGAATTTTTTGAACACTTTTTATTGTGTTTAAAAGTTTGCCTAAACCTTCTAATGCAAAATATTCACATTGAATGGGAATCAATACGGAGTCAGCAGCAGAAAGTGCATTCAAGGTAATCAAGCCTAATGATGGAGCACAATCTATAAAAATATAATCGTATTGATCTTTTACGCTCTCAATTGCTTTACGTAACATATATTCTCGCTCATGTTTATCTACTAATTCAATTTCAATAGCAACTAAATCGATATGAGAGGGTATTAAATCCAGATTTGGGGATTCAGTTTTAACAATCGTTTCTTCAACTTTAACAGTGTGTTCTAGTAGTTCATAGGTGCCTTTTTTTTGCTTTTCAACATCTACACCTATACCTGAGGTTGCATTAGCTTGCGGATCGGCATCAATTAAAAGTACTCTTTTTTCTAGCACACCCAGTGCTGCAGCAATATTGACAGATGTGGTCGTTTTACCAACTCCACCTTTCTGATTTGCTATTGCTATGACTTTACTCATTATTGACTAATTAAGAGTTTAAAAATACAATTATTTATCACCATCTGAAAGTAAATTTTTAAGTCAAAATTTTACTTTTATTTTTTTTTATTAATTGAAGAGGTGTCGATTAGAAAAATTTCTTCATTTTCTTTTTTATGCCCATAATATTCTCTTGCAAATCGCTCAAGGCTATCAATGTTTTCAAGTTGATTAATCATTTTTTGATCTCGATCAATTGCTGTTTTTAGTTTTTCCTTTTGATGTTCTAATTTTTCAATTTCCAAATTCAATTCCCTATGGGTTATCCAAGAGTTTGCATCTAGAAAAAGAATCCAAACAATGAATAAAAATGCAATAGCAATATAAGACAATGTATAGGTTTTATTTTTCTTTTTCAGGAAATTAAAATAGTCTTTCAAAGGCATATTTATTTTTTTTGCACCTCGGTTACCTGAGTAATACTTATTTGTTCTTTAGCTTTATTACCCCAACTGTTTAAAATGTAATTCATAACATCAGCGACCTCCTCATCATCAAGACCTTGCATTGACATTATTCCATCGTATTCTATTCCGTTTACCGTTATCTTACCTCGTTGACCATATTTGATTCCACGTATACTGGCTTCGATATTGTTTTGGAGATAATCTGACTTTGCCAGAGGAGGAAAAGTTCCCGATACTCCTTTTCCATTATCTAAATGACATTGAGTACAAAAATCTTGATATACTTCTTTACCATCAGAAATACTTTTTTCTAAAGTTTTTTGTGGGGTCATATAAGTTATAAACCCAAATATACTTAAGCAATAGATGTAAAACAGATGCTTCATATTAAAAATTAATTCAACGGTGTTTTTGGAATTATTTTTAAAATACCTTTCCCTTCAACACCAATGTAAATTAAACCATCGGGACCTTGTTTTACATTGCGTATTCGACCAATTCCTTCCAAAACCTTATGTCGTTCTTTAACCTTATTGTTTTCAATAACCAGAAGCTCAAGATATTCAAATTTTAATGAACCTACTAAGAGATTATCTTTCCATTTGGGATAATTATCAGAACTTACAAATGCCATGCCTGATGGAGCAATCGAAGGAATCCAATAATAGAATGGCTGTTCAAGACCCGGTAGATCTTGATCATTGGTTATTGGGGTTCCACTATAATTAATTCCATAGGTTATTTTGGGCCATCCGTAGTTTTTACCTGCACCAATAATATTAATTTCATCTCCACCTCGGGGACCATGTTCATGTATCCAAATTGCCCCGGTTTCAGGATGTTTTGACATTCCTTGAGGATTTCGATGACCGTAAGAATAGATTGCTTTTTTACTTTCTTTTTCATTAAAAAAAGGGTTACTCGTTGGAATGCTTCCATCTTGGTTGAGCCTGTAAATTTTACCACCATCTCGTGTGATATCTTGCGGATTAACTTCTCTATTTCCACGATCTCCAATAGAAAAATATATAAACCCATTATTATCGAAAGCTATTCGAGATCCCCAATGCTGCCCTTTTTTGGAGTTTTCCTCTCCCTTATACAATTGTTTTAAATTTACGAGTGTATCACCTTTCAATTGAGCAGAGTATAAGGCAGTATGCCCACCAGGACCCTCTCCATCTGTTGAACTTGTGGTAAAAAAGACCAGTTTTGATGTTTCGAAAGAAGGAGCAATTGCAACATCCAAAAGACCGCCTTGGCCCCGTACATAAACTTCTGGAAGGCCAGAAACCTCAGTTTTATTTCCATCAGAAACCCTGTAAAGAATACCTGATTTTTCGGTTACTAACATTTCATCTTGGGAAATGAAATCCATACCCCAGGGGATGTCGATGCCCTCTATGATAGGTTTAGCAATATACTTGGGGCTTTGCTCGTTTTGAATTTCTGGACCATGATACTGAGCACAACTTGTTAAAAAAAATAAAAAACAAATGAGGCTTAAGGGACGTAATTTTTTCATTGTGATGATTTAATATTAAAAATACAAATAAAAGCAAGATTTACAAGATGAGTAGGTTGAAAAATTGAAATCAATATAATTTTAAAAAAAGGATAATTTGATGAAAACAAAATCCAATGAGTTTTATATTTTCTTTCTCATTCAATTTTTCAATTTGAGTATGAATTTTAACAGCAAGGATTATATTTTTCCGGACATGTCTCGATGAAAAAGAGGAACATAAGTTCCTCTCAACAAAAACATTAGAATGTAATTTAGTCGGGATGACAGGATTTGAACCTGCGACCCCACGCCCCCCAGGCGTGTGCGCTACCAGGCTGCGCCACATCCCGTATTTAGTGCATTAAAGGCTCATAAACACACTTTATTGTCGGGGTGGCAGGATTCGAACCTGCGACCTCCTGCTCCCAAAGCAGGCGCGATGACCGGGCTACGCTACACCCCGAAAAATTAGGTATGCAAATATAGTATTTATCCGCTTTCTGACAAGCTTTTACTCAATCATATAAACCCATTTTTTAGTGGGTTCTTAACCCTTTGGTTTTGAATAATTTAATTTTCCACATTATTGATTTCAATTCCTTCCTCGCTGATGTTTAACTCAAAGTTAGATTCCTTATTTGATACTTTAATTTTAAATTGTTCATCGTCATTCACCGTTTTTTTATTTCCAACAATACAGTCTTGACAAATTAACACTCCATTATCCATTTTCCATAAATGTCCAGCAATTTTTTTTCTGGAATAATTTTGATCATTTTTTATTCTCCTTTGCATGTAGGGTCCAAATTCATATTCTATACAGATATATTGTCCATTAGAAACTGTCAAATTCAATTTTACTTTTTGTTCATTTTTACTTTCTGATACCGAAGTAACCCATTTATCATTCAATAATAGATTTTTATTAAAGTATTCATAATGGTAATCGATTTTATCGACATTACTCCTTGCTTTCTTTTGACTAAAGCCTTTAGCTTCTCTTTCTATTTTTAACTCTGTTGTTTGATTAGGACTTTCAGAAATGTTTAGCCGAAGGTCATCATTAAGTAGTTTTAACTCATCTTGATCATTGTAGATTAAATGAGTTGAATTGAAAACTAAAATCTCATTATCATATTCAACTCTATTCATTCTTATCTTTAGCGTATCTTCAAGTTTGATGTCAATTCGCTCAGTGTTAGAATTCTTTGCGGTGAATGCTTTTGACCTGAATTCATTAGCTACTGTAAATGATATGATTAGAAGTGTAGTCATCCAAATAATACTTAAAGTGTATTTGGTTGTGTTACTCATTAATTTACGTTTTGAGGTAAGCATTCTAAGTCCAAGAGTAAAAATAAAGACGAAGGGAATACCTACTCCTATTAATGTCAATATGGAGAATGCCCAAATCGGTATGCTAGAATTCGTCGACAAAAATAAAAGTTCATGCGGGAGCTCAATTGAGCTTATAAAACCGAATATTGCTAAACTAAATATTAAGCAAATCATAACGATACTTGAAATGAATATCATAAAAAAACCAATAGTTTTAGTAAAAATCTTTATTAATACCTGAGCTATCTTTTCAAGTACTTCTGAAAGCTTTGCGGAGTTTTTTTTTAAGGAATCAACTGTTTTAGAATAGTCTGCATTTTTTACTTTGTTGGTTACACCTTCAAGTCCTTCTTTGATTTTTTTTTCGATGTTGGAGATGTTGACAGGCTCGCCTTTCATTCTTAATTTTTCTGCTGTAGTAGTTGCTTCAGGTATTAATGCCCAAAGCAAGATGTATATGAATATGATTCCCCCAACAGATGAGAGGATGAGAAGTATTATGATTAAACGAATCCAAACTCGTTCAATTCCAAAAAAATGTCCAAGCCCGCTTGCAACTCCACCAATGATTCTATTCTCTGAATCTCGATAAAGTTTCTTTTGCGATTCTGACTTCGTGTTTTCTTCAACAAAATCTTCATCAGCGATGTCTTCTGGAGATCCCAGAGTTTCAATAACATCTTTTACATTTTGTTCCGAAATAACATATCCTTCTTGATTTGAGTATTGTGAGAATAATTCGGCGATTCTTACTTCAATGTCCTCTAGAATTTCTTGTTTTCCTTCTGTTTTAGAAAAGCTTTTCTCTAGTTTATCTAAATATTTTTTTAAAAGGTCATAAGCGTCACTATCTATATGAAATAGAATGTGTGCGAGATGAATTGTTACGGTGGTATTCATGATTTAAGATTTTTTGATTAGTGATGTAACTGCTTTGTTCAGATCACTCCAAGACGAGTGAAGTTCTTTTAGGAATTGTTTTCCATCTTCTGTTATTGAATAATATTTTCTCGGGGGACCATAAGAGGATTCTTCCCATCGGTATTCCAATAGACCTCCATTCTTTAGTCTTGTAAGAAGTGGGTATAGTGTTCCTTCGACAACGAGCAACTTTGACTTTTTTAATGTCTCTATTATTTCGAAAGAATATTTGTCTTTGGTGCTGAGTATTTTGAGGATGCAAAATTCTAAAATACCTTTTCGCATTTGAGCTTTGGTGTTTTCAATTTTCATATTTTTTTATGTTTATCATTCATGGGTTTGAGTTTGGTTTAGTAGTTTATTATGCAAATATATATCTTTTAAATAGTATCATGCAATACCTACTAGTGATTTTAACATTTTTTAAACACATTTTCAAACAATTCTAAATTAAATTCGAATCAAAGTATTAAAAATGAGTAAATATCAATATTGTATTCTTGTTTTAAAAAAAGTGAGTTTCGACTCGAGTTTATTTTTTAAAGAGTATTGTAAGGCAACAAGGGTTCTTGATGTTGAAGATCTTGAAAAATTACAGAACTGGTGCCGAATTTTTGTGGCTCAGTACCCTCATCTTCAGTCTACAATGTCGTTTTAAGGAACGATTATCTTGACATCTTCAAAGGTTATTGCACCACGAACAACTCCGCTTATACTTTCTTTTAATGCCTCTATGATTTGAAGCTTTAGCTGACTTTTTGGATAAATTACACTAATTTCTCTTGCAGGAGAGGGTGCAGGGAAGTTTCTTATATTTTCAGAATTCTTTTCAGATAGATTTGCTGAATTTAAATAAGGTATTAGGGACATCCCTAGACCTTCATTTGCTAAATTTACAAGGGTTTCAAAACTTCCGCTTTTTAGATTGAATTGCTTATTGAGCCCACTTTTTGAAAAAGAACACAAAGACAATACTTGGTTTTTGAAGCAATGACCGTCTTCTAGTAAAAGAACATTTTCATTTTCAATATCATCAACATTAATATTTTTACTTTTGGACAATCTATGTCCTTCTGGTATATAGGCTACAAAAGGTTCATAATATAAAGGACGCTCAATTATGTTTTCATGTTTTAGAGGAGTTGATGCTATTCCGGCATCCAGTTTTCCTTCTGATAATCTTTCAATAATACTCTCGGTCGTAAGTTCCTCTATTTTTAAATTTACTTTTGGATAAGTTTTTAGGAATGTATTTAAAAACATAGGGAGCAATGTTGGCATAACGGTTGGTATAATTCCAAGTGTAAAATCACCTCCAATAAAGCCTTTTTCTTGAGCTACAACATCTTCCATTCGTTTTGACTCCGATATGATCTTACGGGCCTGCATAAGAATTTCTGATCCAACTTTAGTTAAGCGTATAGGTTTTTTTGTTCTATTGAATATTTTAACTCCTAATTCTTCTTCTAGTTTTTGGATTTGCATACTCAATGTAGGTTGTGTAACAAATGATTTTTCGGCAGCTACTGTAAAATTACCTGCCTCTGCTACTGCGATCATGTATTTGAGTTGGGTAAGTGTCATTATGTGTTAAATTTATTATTTTTCAAATATAATAATAATATCTTATATTAATTAAGAATTGTTACATTCATTTTGATGTTTCTTATTGGATTTTCTCTACCGTCAATAGGTTGCGAGCAAATTTTATCAACCACATCCATCCCTTTGATTACTTTTCCGAAAGGAGTAAAGTTCTGATCCAAATGGTATGCTCCTCCCTTTTGTTGTACTATAAAAAATTCATAAGGAGAGGCTAGTTTATGAGGATTCTTTTCTTCACTACTGGGAATTGATAGTATACCTCGATGGTGTTTGTAACCTTTGTCGTTGTCTTGTGGTAATAAATATCTTCCGATTCTTCTCCTTTTCAGCCAAGTGTTAGGATGATCAGAATTACCCCCTTGGATTACAAAACCAGGAACAACTCTGTGGAAAAAGGTATCATTGAAGTATCCTAACTTTGTTAAGTAAATGAAGTTAGCCCGATGATAGGGGGTGTTTTCAAAAAGAATAAGATCAATATCTCCATAAGTAGTAGAAATTCTCACCTTATTTTCTTTGTTTTTTTGTTGGTATTCAAATAAAAATGGGATGGCTGTTTTCTCATCCAAAAAAAGGGTAGGTTCTTCCAAAAGAATTTTCTTTTTAGAAAGTTTCTTTTTAGGTTCAACTTTTTTTTCAATACTTTTTATTTTCTTTGGAGCATCATTACACCCCACTGAAAAAATTATTAAAACAATAAAAAGGATTTTTTTCATTTTTTATGCTTTTTACCAAATTTGAATCACTTCTGTCAAAAGTAATCGATTTACCCTTACCAGGAATTGAAGCACAAAAAAAAATGTCTCCAATGTTTCGTGCTCAAGAATTGATTAATCTTAAACTAGATAAAAATAAAGCGAAGAAATCAGCAGTTTTGATTTTATTTTACCCAGGTACGGATAACCAAACTCATTTTGTATTGATTCAGCGTTCAGTTTATCCCGGGGTTCATTCAGGTCAAATTAGTTTCCCAGGAGGCAAAAAGGATTCGGTAGATAGGTCCTTTTGGGATACAGCACTGCGAGAGGCCAATGAGGAAATCAACGTCCCTCCATCTCATATCAGCAAACTACTAACTTTGACTGATGTTTATATCCCTCCCAGTAATTTTATGGTTTATCCTTTTGTTGGTGTAATGAAAAATAAATTTTCATTTGAAAGAGAGGTTAAAGAAGTTGAAAAGATTCTTGAAGTACCTCTTTCGGAATTATTAAATTCTGATAATGAGACCCGAGGAACGGTTTTAACCTCTTATGTTGGTGAGGTGAATGTTCCTATGTATTTGTTTAATGATGTACAGGTTTGGGGAGCTACAGCATCAATTCTTTCCGAAATGAAGGAACTCATTCTCTCAGCTCTCAAAGAATAATATTATCTTTAGGGGATTTTTGAATTATGGGAATACTAAAAAAAAATCCTTTCGGTCATATACTTTTTTTAAAAAAAATGTTGATTCGATATTTGGGTTTTGTGTCACATCGACGATACAGGGGTTTTAATGAGTTGAAGATTGAAGGCTCTAATATTATTAAGAATTTACCAGATGAAAATGTACTTTTTGTCTCCAACCACCAGACTTATTTTGCAGATGTGGTTGCTATGTTTCATGTTTTTAATGCGAGTTTAAGCGGTCGAATAGATAATATCAAGAATGTTGGTTATCTATGGAATCCTAAGTTGAATATCTATTATGTAGCTGCAAAAGAAACAATGAAATCTGGAATACTTCCAAGAATACTAGCCTATGCAGGTTCTGTTTCAATAGAACGAACTTGGCGAGAATCAGGAAAGGATGTAAAACGACAAGTTAAGTTTAGTGATATATCGAGTATTGGTAAAGCGTTAGAAGACGGTTGGGTCATTACTTTTCCACAAGGAACTACCAAGCCATTTCGTCCTATGAGAAAAGGAACTGCTTTTATAATTAAAAAATATAAACCCGTTGTTGTTCCAATCGTGATAGACGGTTTTAGAAGGTCCTTTGATAAAAAAGGACTAATGATAAAGAAAAAGGGAATTTTGCAATCTATGGTTATCAAAGATCCTTTAAAAATTGATTATGAAAATGAATCGGTAGATTCTATCTTAAAGAAAATTGAGTTCGCTATTGAACAACATTCTTCTTTTTTAAAAGTATTATCACCCGAAGAAATAAAAGAACAAGAAGAACTAAATAAAAAGCGAGAGTGGTAAAAAATTCTATGCTTCTAATTCTTTAATCAGTTTTTTTAGTCGATAAAAATACCTTCCGTAGATGATATAATAAAACACAAGTAAGAGTGTCAATATTATTATCATAATCATGATTATTGCAATTACCATTTTCACAATAGAACCCTCGCTTGACGAGTTTCCAATATTAATGAGTTCAATGTAGTTTTCATCGTATCTAAATGCATTAATCAAAACAACAATAATGAATACAAGAAACAAGCTAATGTTATAAATAACATATTTGTTTACTGATTTTCTGGAGGCAATAATAGATTCAATTAAAAAAGCTATTGAGTTTGAGGTTTTAATTTTTCGATAATTCAGATAAAATTGAATCATAAAATAAGAGAGTATTACGTATCCAAGAGCATTAACCAAAATTGAAAAATGATACAGATGGATACTTCTGTAGTACTCAAAAGCGTCAAAATAATCCGGTATAAAAAACGGGAATAGGAGGTAAGCAAAAAATTCAAAACAACTGAATATAAAAATCCATTTGATCGAAGAAACCGACTTTTTTTGTGTTAACTGATGTAATTCATCTTTCGACAGTTGTAAGTCAAATTTTTGATTTTTCCACTCTTTTTTTAAAGCATCTAGTTTATTCATGATCTTATTGCTCCAGCATGGTTTTTAATTTTTTTTTCAATCTATTGATTTTGACTCGGGCATTGACTTCTGATATCCCTAAAGTTTCGGCTATTTCCGAATATTTTTTATCTTCTAAATACAATAAAATCAAAGCTTTCTCTATTTCCGAAAAGGTGTCGATCTTCCCATACAACCACTTAATTTGATTGTCTTTGGTTTCATCATATTCTTCATTAGCTTTTAATTCCGAAATTTTTGAATAGTCTTCTCCACGAATGGTTTTTTTATTTTTTCTATAAAGGGTAATTACGGTATTTAAACCAACACGATACATCCAAGTTGTAAATTTCGATTTGCCTTTGAAGCTTGGATATGATTTCCATAGTTGAATACTTATTTCTTGAAAGAGATCTTTCGGATCTGAGTAATCATATGAATAGATGCGACATATTTTGTGAATAATATTTTGATGCTTTTCCAGCAATTGCAAAAAATCAGTTTCATTTAAGTGCATCTAGATTTCTATACTTATGGGTGTTGAAAGAGAGGTTTTTGTTACAGAGTTAAATTGTTTTTTATTTTATAATACCTGAACAACTAATTCGTGCACCAGCAGCACTCGAGGGTTGAGATGTCAAATCATCCTCACCTTGGTGCACAATTATTGCTTTTCCTATTAAATTTTTTTCTTTGTTGTCACAACCAAGACACCAGAGATCTGTATTGAATGTGATCATACCGAACCCATTGCTGTCAGCAATGAAGTTTCCAATATCTCCTCTATGGAATCCATCGGTATTACCCCAGGCTCCATGAGCTTCAAATGTAGGATTCCAATGCCCTCCAGCTGATTTTCCGTTGTCAGAGCTACAATCTGCTTTTTCATGAATGTGAATCGCATAAATACCCTCTTCTAAACCATTGATGGATGCTTCTAGGGTAACCTGACCATCTTTTTCAGATAGAATCACTGTTTCACTTGTGTTACTTCCACTTTTTGCTTCCAAAAAAAGTTGTAATTTATTTTCTGTTTTTTGATGAATTTGATGAGGTTTATTATGTAATACTTTACTTTTATGTGCTTCAACTTTTGCTTTTACTACTCCTGGAGTGCCCTCGATTACTTGAATCTCTTCGGTTGCATTTCCATTTTTTTCTAAAATGGTTGTTATGGTTGCTCGCACTAGGGTGTCATTTATTTTTTTCATTTCAATTGAAACTTCTGCATTTTTTTCTTTTCTGGGTTTTGAGTTACATGAAATAAGAAACACAGATAAGAACAAATTTAAGATAAGGATGGATAAAGTTTTCATTTTTATTTTTTTAACTGTTTAAAGTTATAAAAAAAACCATATTGGAGCTTGTAATAGGGATTCATATCTTCTTTGTTTGGAATTATTGCATCAAAAAATTTAAAAACTAAAGTTCAAAAAAACACTATATTTATAAAAAAAAATTGCGTACAAAATTATCATTTATCCTTGTAATGTTGCTTTTACTTAGTTGTAAAACTGCATACAAAACACTTTCATTTTCAGAAACTCCAATTCCTAAAGCACCCGATTATAAAAACACCAATTCTTGGGCTGTACTTCCAGGGCAATACCCAAAGGTGTTGAAAGAAATAACTGGAGAGCCAAAACCTAAAAACATTGATGTTTTTTTCATTTACCCGACCTTGCTGACTGACAAGAAAGATTCTCTTTGGAATGCAGATTTAGGGCGAAAAGATTTGAGGGAAGACGTCCTTGTAAAATCGGTTAAATTTCAAGCTTCGAGTTGGGCAAAAGCAGGGAACATATACGTGCCCTATTATAGACAATCCCATTATAAAACTTATGTAGCTCCCCACGACCAAGACGGTCCAGCTTCTTGGAAAGTGGCTTATGATGATGTATCAAGAGCCTTTGAATTTTATTTAGAAAATTACAATAATGGAAAAGCAATTATCATTGCTGGTCACAGTCAGGGAAGTATCATGGCAAAGGAGTTAGTCAAGGATTATTTTGATGATAAAGATCTTCAAAACTTTTTAGTAGCTGCATACCTTCCGGGTGTTCGTGTAAAGGCTGATGATTTTAAAACAATTAAACCGATGACTAAACCTGATCAAGTAGGGGGGTTTGTGAGTTGGAATACATACAAACGAAAGAAATATCCTAAAACATATGAGGAATGGTATAAAGGTGGGGTAACAACAAATCCCATTAAATGGAATGAAGAAATAAAAACTTCAAGGAAAGATCATCTAGGAACTCTCAATTCTGATGGGGTTATTTATGAAAATGCAATTGATATTGAAGTAGTTGATGGTTTATTATGGTCCTCTGTGCCAAAAATACCAAAGCGCTTCTGGCTTTCTTTTATCAAAAGCTATCACTTTGCCGATGTCAATTTGTTTTGGAAAGATATTGAATTAAATGCCCAGCATAGAGCCAAGAAATGGGAAGAACTTAACAATCCAAATTAATGCTCGATCAAATATTTACCAAGTGCAATGAGGAATGGAAAAGTTCATTGAATCAAAAAAAGCATAGTTTTCGCTTTTTTAATTTAGCCACTTCAAATAACAATATTCCTGAGCTGAGAGTTGTTGTTCTTAGAGATTATGACCCCGAAAAAAAGCAATTCACTATTTACACTGATTCGCGTTCTCAAAAGGTTTTGAGTTTAGAAAACAATAAAAATGTTGAACTGCTTTTTTATAATCCTGAAAAACTTACACAAATTCGTGTTCAAGCATCTTGTATTTTAATGATTGAAGATAATTCTGTATTCATTCAACAACCTTCTGCATCTCAAAAAGATTATACAACCCAACATGCTCCAGGAACTCCAATAGAATCTGAAAGCTCTGTTGATTTCTTGAAAGAGACACATTATTTTTTGAAACTTGTTTTTGAAGCTACACAAATAGAATATCTTCAACTGAAACGTCCAGCACATATTCGTGCCTTGTTTAAAAAGAATAAATCTAAATGGGTCGGTGAATTTAGAACACCTTAAACTCTTCTCTCTTACATTTTTTTTGTAATTTTTGATTTTAAAAGCATTTTATGAAATCAAAAAATCTTAAAAAAAATTCTAGAAGAACATTTCTTAAAAAAGGAATTCTCGCCTCATCAATCATGATTGTGCCGCGTCATGTCCTAGGTGGTCAGGATTTTACAGCCCCGAGTGATCAACTCAATATTGCTGCAATAGGAGCAGGTGGAAAAGGACGTAGCGATATTATTAATGCTTCTGTAAAAGGGCGAGAGCGAGTAATAGCCTTGTGTGATATTGATCCTCAAGGAAAACACGGAGTTTTGGATACAGTTAAAGATTTCCCTAATGCAAGCTTTTATACTGATTTCAGAAAATTGCTCGATGTAGAAAAAAATCTTGATGCAATAACAGTTTCAACACCCGATCATACCCACGGTATTATTGCAATGGAAGCTATGAATCGTGGAATTCATGTATACGTTCAAAAGCCCTTGACTCATAACATCAAGGAAGCTCGTCTTTTAACCGAAAAAGCTCGGGAAAATAAAATTGTTACTCAAATGGGAAATCAAGGAGCTTCAAATCCCGCACAAGTTCGAGTTCAAGAATGGATTGATGCCGGCTTGATAGGAAAAGTATCCGAAGTAAAAGTATGGACAAATCGTCCAGTTTGGCCTCAAGGTGTTCCCAAACCTCAATCAGATCCACAAAATAAACCCGATCAGCTGGCTTGGGATTTATGGCTTGGTCCTGCAAAATACAGCCCGTTTAGTTCTTCATTGCATCCTTTCAATTGGAGGGGATGGTGGGAGTATGGTACCGGAGCTTTGGGGGATATGGGGTGTCATATAATTGATATTCCCTTTCGCGCATTAGGTTTGCATTATCCAACCGCTCTAGAATGCAGTGTTGGTAGTGTATACACTAAAATGTGGGTCCCAGAATATATTCCCGAGGGGTGTCCTCCATCTTCTACAGTAACGATTAACTTCGACCCTACTGAAAAAAACGATACTCCAATGGTTATGACTTGGTCTGATGGTGGAATTCGTCCGCCACGTCCCGATTTAATTCCCATTTCAGAGGATATTGGTGAACCTGGAGGTGGAAACGGTGTAATGATGATTGGTGAACAGGGTGTCATTACTACAGGGGTTTATGGAATGACTCCTAAATTATTTAGAAAAGGTGAGCCTACTTTAACTTTTGAACAACCCAAACAAACAACGCCCGAGTTTGGTCATCAACAACAATGGATAGATGCCATCAAGGCAGGCTTTAATAGTGATCAACACAAGGCACTCACTTCTTCTTTTGATTATTCTGGCCCTTTGACTGAGACTGTCTTGATGGGGAATATTGCAATCCGTAGTTACTTGTTACGAAAAGGAACAAACAGAAATATGGAATACTATGGACGTAAGAAATTACTTTGGGACGGAGAAAATATGCAAATCACTAATTTGAGAGAAGCCAATCAATTTATTGGACGAAACTACCGTAAAGGTTGGGAATTGTAAAATAAAGCTCATTATGAATCAAGTCATATGGATTACAGGGGCATCATCGGGGATTGGTGCAGAATTAGCCAAACAATATTCTAAACAACGAAAATTATTGATTTTGTCAGCACGTCGAGAGGCCGAACTTAAAGTGGTTAAGAATTCCTGCGAATACCCAGAGAATATAAAAGTGCTTCCATTGGATTTAAAAGACTTTGATTCTATGGAAAAACATGTTGAAAAAGCAATAGCTTTTTATGGATCAGTAGATCTTTTAATAAATAACGGAGGGGTAAGTCAGCGATCTTTAATAGCTGAAACACAATTTGATGTTTACCAAGAATTAATCAATATAAACTATCTAGGAACAGTAGCGTTAACCAAAGCGTTATTACCCCATTTTATTAAGCGAAAAAAAGGTCATTTTGCTGTAGTTACAAGTGTTATGGGTAAATTTGGTTCACCATTCCGTTCTGGTTATTGTGGAGCAAAGCATGCACTTCATGGTTTTTTTGATGTACTCCGTATGGAACATCAAAAAGATAATGTAGATGTTACACTTATTTGTCCGGGTTTTGTTCAGACCCAAGTTACAGTTAATGCGTTGACTGGAACAGGTGAACCGTTAAACCACGATGACCCAGGTACTCAAAATGGCATAGAGGTAGCTTATTTTTGCCGAAAAATGATTCATGCGATAAAAAACAAAAAATGGGAAGTTTCTTATGGAAAAAAAGAAAAACTTGGCGTATTTGTCAAAAGGTTTTCTCAAAAACTATTACATGCTATTGTAATACGATCTAATGTTCGCTAAATAACTCCTAATAATTAAAATTATCAAAAGAATTTAATATGCAAAGACGAGACCTTATTAAAACACTTGCTGCAAGTGCTTCAACCGTATTCATTGGATCAACAGGGTTTACTAAACAAGAAGCCAATGAAGTTTCGAGTCAATTGAAAGGAAACATAAACCATTCTGTATGTCAATGGTGTTATCCTGATTTAAGTTTAGAGGAATTGTGTATTGTTGCAAAGGAATTTGGTCTTATGGGAATTGATTTGATAGGACCAGATGGATGGGATACTTTGAAAAATTATGGTCTAGAATCTACCATGTGTAATGGAGCTGAAATTAGTTTAACCGAGGGTTTTAATGACCCTCAATACCATACATTACTTATAGACAATTATACCAAGCAGATAAAACAAGTTGCTCAAGCTGGGTATACCAACCTGATTTGTTTCAGTGGAAACAAAAGAGGGATGGATGATGAAACAGGCCTTGAAAATTGTGTAACTGCTTTACAAAAAATATTGCCCTTAGCTGAAAAGTTGGGTGTGGTGATTCAAATGGAATTATTTAATTCTAAAATCAATCACCCCGATTATATGTGCGACAATAGTCGTTGGGGTATTGAATTGTGTAAGCGACTTGACTCACCAAATTTTAAGTTGCTTTATGATATTTATCATATGCAGATTTCTGAAGGGGATATCATCCGAACAATAACGGATAATCATCAATATTTTGGACATTATCATACAGCAGGTGTTCCTGGTCGAAATGAAATTGATGAAACTCAAGAGCTTTTTTATCCTGCAATAATGCAAGCAATTGTAGATACAGGGTACAAAGGGGTAGTTGCTCAAGAATTTATTCCAAAGAATAATAAACCTCTTGATTCCCTCAAAAAGTCGATACTAATATGTGATGTGTAGTATGGATCGTGTAATTATGTAGAGTCGTTTTTCGATTTTTCACTAAAGTGTTTTTGAAAATTTTAAAAAATAATAACTTTTATTTTCAACCCAGTAGTTTATCTCATATGAACATCGATTCTTCATATTGAATGAATTCAAACAATAAATATTTTATATCTTCAAAAAAAAAATAATGAAAAAAACAATTTCAATTCTTTTAACTTTTTTTATTGTAATTGGTATCATTTCTAGCTGTTCATTGGATAAAGGGATTAATTTAGATGAATTGATAATTGAAACAGTAGATAATAAATCTTTTCATTATTTAGACGGTGAACCTTATACTGGTAGGGTTTATAAACTTGCTCAAGATAATAAGAGTTTACTGTTGGATTTTAATCTTCTTGAAGGATTGATTCATGAACAATATTCTGAATACAATATCAATGGATCTTTGATTCGTAATTTATTTTACAAAAATGGTGTCCTCAATGGGTTAGAAGAAAAGTATTATGAAAACGGGCAACTTTACGAGTCTGTAAATTATGTAAACGGTAATTTTCATGGAAAAAGAATGGTTTATTGGAGCAACGGTATTCTAAAAGAACAAAATCATTTTATAAATGGTATTTTGGGTGGAGAGAATTTATTTTATTATTCTAATGGTAAATTACGTAAAAGACTCAAGTTCGATTCAAAAGGAAGGAAAGATGGAGTATGGGAAGATTTTTTAGCCAATGGTAAACTTGATCAACGCGTTACCTACAAAAACGGAAAGTTGATAGAAACCACCAATTCAACTGAAAACTAGGACAGTTCGTAAATTATTTACATACTTTGGTTGTAATGACCGTATAACTTCCTTGACTAATCGATATCGAATTATTCAGGTGACAAAAGATAAATGTTTTGCCTTTTGGAACATAGACATCATAATCCCTGCAATCGCATCCTTTATAGGTAAAGACAACTCCATTACTACCTCCTTCAATGGTAGATTCAGTACAAGGCGAACAAGTAAGTGCTATTGTAACTGAAACAACATTACTGTCTGACACACCATCATTGGCTTTATAAGTAAAACTATCGCCTCCATTCATTACTCCATCTTGAACATAAGTAAATGTTCCACCTGGGTTGAGTACTATGGTTCCGAAACTGGGTGTTGAAACCAAAGTTGCAGTTAAAACATCACCATCAGGATCAATATCGTTAAGTAAAACATTGTTTGTTCCATTTGCTAATAATGACGAGGTTGAACCTAAACCAAGAATTATTGAATCTGTGAATGCAACAGGTGGACCATTTGTATTTGTTACAGATATTGATACTGTTGTTGGTAGTCCATAACCTTTTTGATCGTAAGGAAGATAGGTAAAACTGTCTGATAAGTTTTCTGAATCATCGTGAGTATAAATAAATGAACCATCTGAGTTTAATACAAGAGTTCCAAAAGCGGGGCTTGTTTCTATAGAAGCGGTTAAATTAGAAGTATCACCAGCATCAGCAT
>Ga0206125_10000422_pt1 | contig 55587 bp, 49 predicted proteins | sample Helgoland_Spring_4_FD_148598 | JGI IMG/M metagenome (GOLD analysis project Ga0206125, IMG submission 148598) | Pelagic subsurface seawater microbial communities from Kabeltonne, Helgoland, North Sea - Helgoland_Spring_Bloom_20160331_1 | ecosystem: Environmental > Aquatic > Marine > Epipelagic ... | reverse complement strand
TTGCGTAATTAATATTATTAAAAATGAATTACCGCACGACGCACTAAATGCAATGATAAATCGATGTTCTACAAAATATGCCATTCAAATGGATGAAGATATGATATTTTTTAATACTGAATGTGTTAATAAAATTGTTAAACAAATACAAAGTGAACCGTCTGATACATGGCAATATTGCTATTCTTTAAAAGATATAAATTTTGGTATAGGGTTGGAACTTCGGATTTTAGGTATAAAAATTTTTAATATTGAATTAATGCGAAAACATAACATGAAATATTCAAATGAAAATAGTTTTGCAATTGACCGTATGATTCAAGTTAAAGCAACCGAGCTCGGGTTAAAAAACAAATGGACTGTAGAACAAATCGGATATCATCAAAAAAATCATGAACCATTTGATTTATTTTTAAGATGTGCGAAAATAGGTTTAGAGTTAAATAATAAACTTAATATTTGGGGAGCTTACGAAATAGGTATATTTCTGAAATATATAACACAATTTGAATATGAAGAACTAATACAAACCCTCTATTTTATTATTAAAAAATTTGAGAAAAATATAGATGTATTTTTTGATAAACTACAACATATCAAGATCCCTGAATATTTTATTACAAACGTACGTTCTAAAACTGAATATCATATCGACGAAAATAAATTTCATTACATAGATGATTTAAAAAGTAAAAACAATATTTCAGAAATAGATGCTACATTTATACCAGAAAAAACAACCAAATTTTACTGTTTAATTGGATTTATATACCCTTTTTATTTTAAATTTGAATATGATATGAATACATATCCACTTGAATGGTTTAATAAAACATTTATGATATGAATCTTAACCTGAGTAACAGTAAAAGCCTTCCCCCGTTTTTCTCCCTAATTTGTTTTCATATACTAATTTAATAGTCAATGGATCGAAATAATTATCAACATTTGTATCTAAAATATATGTATCAGATAAATTAGTAATATATTTATCTGTTTTCATACCACCGCCTTTTATATATAATATTTTGTCTTTGCTAAAATATAACGAGGTTATATAAAATGCCCATGGCGATGTACAAATGATTATGTCGAAATGTTTCTTACAAAAAACCGATTTTAACTTATTAAATATGGATTCGTCATTATTGTGTTCCGATATTTGTATTTCATCAATACCATATTCAGGTTTATCGGTAAAAATAAAAGTATAAAATTCAACATCACATTTCTGTTTCATATTTTTGTATACGTTAAACGCAAGGGTTGAATATCCACCATTATTAACTTCACCATTGGTTAATATTAATTTTAGCATCTATATAATATATCAGACAAAATAAATGAATATCATTATTTATTCATTTATTTTCACATAATACTTCCTGGATTTCCTACAATTTTACTATTATCATCAACATTTCGTATCACAACTGTCCCAGCACCAACAATACATTTTTCCCCAATTATTTTCCCCTGTATAATGGTAGAATTCGCACCTACAAACGTTAATTCGCCTATCGTAACATTTCCGCATATAGTTACTCCTGGACAGATTGATGTAAAGTTTTCAATATAACTTTCATGATCTATATTACAATTTGTATTTATAATACAGTGCTTACCTATATTAACACCTGTTTGTATAACTGCTCCAGCGAATACAACCGTTCCGTCGTCTATTATTGCCCGTTTTGAAACTATACTTCTTGGATGAATTAATACTGCCCAATTTAGATTTGAAAATTGTTCATATATCTGTTTTCGAATATTATCATTTCCAATACCAATAATATATTCATCATAATTAATATTCACATTTCCATCTATTTTTCCGATAATAGGAATGTCTTCGAAACTATATTGTTTATTGTCGTCATATATACCAACAATCGTATATTGATTTAATTCTAGAATTAAATCAATGATCACTTTTGTATGACCCCCCGCACCGAAAATTGCGATTGTCTTCATACTATATTATTTAATAATATATTTTTTATTTTTCCAGCATTTTCAATTGCTACATCTTCACTAATAGTGGGATCGCATAATAACAAAATGGCGGTTTCAAACAACCGTTTTGATACAGGTAAATCGATTTCTGGTGCGAATTGTGTAAGCGCCTTTTCTTTATATACCTCACCGCAAGATCCGGCTTGTGCGAAAACACCTGCGTTTTCAATCAGTTTTATTATCTCATCGCGTGATATTTTGAATTTAGATGATTCAATGAAAAAATAATATTTGTAATAAGCGTGAGTTATATGCGAAGGTGGGAGTGTTAATCGAACACCATCAATATCATTAAAGGTATTGTTATATATATTCGCAATATGAGTGCGATGTGATGTCCATTCTTCTAATTCATCTAATGCATGACTACCAATTACAGCTTGTATTGGCATCATTCTCCAATTAGTCCCTATATTTTCGTGTAACCATCTAAACCCATGAGGGTGCTCTGTATTAAACACAGTATCATAGCATTTTCCGTGATCTTTTAACGACCACGCTAATTTATACAAATGCTCGCTATTCATAGTTACCATACCACCTTCCCCCCCTGTAGTTATAATTTTATCTTGACAAAATGACCATGCGTTAATATCCCCCCACGTACCAACATGTCTTCCGTTATATTTAGCACCGTGCGCTTGAGCACAGTCTTCAATTGTATATATATTTTTTTCTCTACAGTATTCGCAAATTTCTTTCACATCACATGGCCATCCTGCTAAATGCACGAGAATCACTGCCTTTGTTTTTATAGTGATAGCCGTTTTAATCGTTTCTAAAGTTATATTTTGACTGTCTTCGTCAACATCTACAAATACGGGTTTAATCCCATACCAAGCAATACAAGACGCAGACGCTAAAAATGTTCTGGATGTAACGATTACTTCATCGCCTTCTTTCAATTCAAGTGTTTTTACACAAAGTTCAAGAGCAACTGTTCCATTGAATACAGCTACTGCATAATTAGAACCAATATGTTTTGCGAATTTAGTTTCGAAATCTTTTACAGCAGGATTATTCCATTGATTTAATTTACCCGACTTTAGAATATCGGACACAGAATTCACCATTTTATCATTCATTTGAGGCCAAGCAATACTCATATAGTATATTATACTATTATATGAGATTATAATTTAAATAATAAAACGTTTTATTATTTATATATTTTATCAGAGAAAACACCATATATACTGTTTGTATCTTTACAATCGCTCACTGTAGCAAAACATACATTGGAATTCTGTCTCGGTCCAGTTACATTTTTCAAATTGCTAGTTTTATAATCATTTAACTCAATAATCCGAATATCACCTCTAATAGATAGTCCATTATATTGATTTTGTCTAAAATGTAATAAATTTGATGGATTAAATAAAAATCCTTCATTTGGTACATTTTGTTTAATTCTGTAAAAATATGATTTATCTTGCATATTTCCATTACTATGTTCACATAATCTCATAGACTGAGTCGGAAACTCTTCGTATATAGTATAATTAAAATTAAAAATGTTTTCATATTGATGTGTTTCAATTAAAACTTCCATATCGTTAATATATTTTGGACTATATGAACCGTTTTTAAAATTATTTATATCACTTTTATTTATTATAATTGATTGTGAATCCTGATGTAATGGAGTGCCTCTACTGTTTTTTGTAGAAATTCTTACTGGATTATTATTTTGAAATAAATATTTTCCTTTTTTTTTGAAAATTGAATTTAATGTATTTGTAATGTCTTGTGCTAATAAATCATTTAGCGCGTTATATTCGGAATACCATTTACATAAATTCTGACCTTCAATGGATATATTTGTAATATTCTCTATATTATATTGTTGAAAATAATTTAACGCATCATAAAACTTACCATACAAACCTCTATTTCTATCTTCCGTATCTTTTGATTTATAAACTACATTACTTGAAACATAATTATTGATATTGGTTATATTTAATAATTCATACATATCTTTATCATAATATAAGGGTTCATCAAATTCTGTATTTATAATTATTAATTTTTTATATAATTTTTGAAATTTTTCAAAAATATTTTTATCCATTAATATGCGGACAGGTTCAATGAGTTCTTTTGGGGATTCGGGAATATGCGATAACTTACCATATTTATATGGTTCATTATAACTAATTATACCAAATTTTGCTTCATTTTCATGGCTGTTTTTATTTTCGACGTAATTTAATTTTAAAAATTCTTTATTTCCAGGAATCAAATAGTTATTACAACCATCGCTTTCGTTTTTATCAATATAAATACTTATATCGTTATTTTCGTTTAATATATAATCTAAAATATATTCTGATTTGTTTTTTGATAAAATTGCTCCTGGATTTAATAAAGAAAGCGTACTATTATTATTATTAATAAACCTTATTAAATTGTTCATCCCCATTTCAAAACTTATTTTAGGATCATATCCTAACATATTTTGAGCTTTCGAAATATCTGCATTACTGTGTGGAATATCACCAGGTCGTTCAGGTCCAAAAATAGGATCAACATCCACATTTAATTCTTTTTTTAATACTTCGATTAATTCCAAAAGACTGGTTTGTCCTCCCGCACCAATATTCATAGCTTCACCAAAACAATCTTTATTTTCGATTGTTAATCCTAATATATTTGCTTGGACAGCATTCTCAACATAAGTAAAATCACGAGAAAAAGTTCCATCACCATTAATCGTCGGTTGTACTCCCGCCTTCATTAAATCAATAAATTTGGGAATAACCGCTGCATATGCACCATTAGGATCTTGTCTTGGACCGAAAATATTAAAATAACGTAATCCAATACATTCCATTCCATAACATTTTGTAAACACACCTGCATATATCTCATCAATAGCTTTTGTAGCAGCATAAGGTGACAATACATTTCCGGTATTTTCTTCTACTTTTGGTAAAACGGGATTGTTACCGTAAACACTTGATGAAGAGGCATAAACAACACGTTTGATTCCTTCTTCCTTAGCAGCAATTAATATGTTTAAAAATCCATTTACATTTGAAATATGACTAGATAAAGGATCTTCAACAGATCTAGGAACAGAACCTAATGCTGCTTGATTGGTAATTACGTCCACATCTTTTACTGCTTTACGGCATGTTTCCAAGTCTGCTATACTACCATACATAAATTCCACATTATCATACTTGTCCAATAAAAATTGAATGTTTTCCATTTTTCCTGTAACTAAATTGTCTAAAATACGCACTTGTTTCACACCTTGTTTTAAAAGAGTTTCTGTTATATTTGATCCGATAAATCCGGCACCACCAGTGACTAAAATACGTTGATTTTGAGTATTCATTATATTAATATATTATATTATTAATATAATGGAGTAAAAATAACATACTCATTAGTTTATCATTATAATATGTTATATAGAGGCTGTTTGGTTTACAACTATATCCAAAATTAATTAAGATAATAGCTATAAACTAAATAACCCATTTTTATATCTTTTCTAGGTTCATGAGTTTTGATAAAATAAAATTCTATTTCTAAATATAATATTATTATAAGAAATAGAAAACCTTGATAATTGTTCTGATCCATTAAAAAAACTATGATAAAAATAATAAAGATGATAATTCATAACTATATTATTATATCCACAAAAAAAATAATATAGTTATGAATTATATAAAGTTTATCAACTATGACTAAAAGCTTAATTCTTTTTGATGTTGATGGTACATTAACTGACTCCAGAAAAATAATAAAACAAAATATGATAAATACCTTAAATAAACTAAAAGAAAATGTGAACTTGGATATTGGTATAATCAGTGGATCTGATCTGAAAAAACAAAAAGAACAATTAGGAGAAGAAAATCTTAAATTATTTAATTATGTATTTTCAGAAAATGGATTAGTCTCTTTTGAAAATGGAGAATTATTTCATTCTAAAAGTATTATTGACACATTAAGTGAAAAACATTATAAAGCATTAATTAATATATGTTTTGAAGCATTAATAGCATGTAATCCTCCTAAAAAAAAGGGTACTTTTATTGAATTAAGAACTGGGATTATTAATGTTTCTCCAATCGGGCGTAGTTGTTCTCAAGAAGAAAGAGAAGAATTTTATAAACTAGATTTAATTCATAAATATAGAGAAAAAATGATAAAGAATATTTCACTTAAATGGGAAATATATCAATATTATTACCCAGAAGATGATATAATAGACTTAACATTAAGTATTGGAGGGCAAATTGGTATAGATATATTTGCAAAAGGTTGTGATAAAACATATTGTTTACAATTTGTTGAAAATAAATATGATAAAATTTTATTTTTCGGAGATAGAACAATGAAAGGAGGTAATGATTATGAAATTTTTAATCATCCATTAACTGAAAGTTATTCTGTAAATAATTCAGAAGATACAATAAAATTATTGAATCAATTTTATTATTAATATAATAATTTAGCCACATTATATATTATTTATATATTATATATAATGTTAAAAACAAATAATGAATTCATAAGATTCCATTTTGATAAAGAATATGAAATTATACCTGAAAAAAGATCAGTTGAAATACTTCCTGCAACACATATTAAAAATTTTAGAGTAAATTCAAATAATAATAATCATATTAATTTATCATATTCTGGTAATATTAATAATTTAAATTTTAGTAATTTTCAAAATAATATAAGTTTCGATTATGGATTTAGTATTACAAATAATAACTATAATAAAACTATAAATATATCTAATTTTTCATTAGTACCTGTTAATAATAGTTCTGATTTTTATTTAGTTCATAATAATAAAAAATACTTTTTAATAAAAACTAATTCAGCAAAAGAATACTATAAACTTAAAGATGTTTTTAAATATTGGAATGCTGATATTATTGGATTACCAGAATTATCGAATGAATTGAAAATGAATTTAACTAATGTTAAATTAGGTTATTGTAATATATCATTTCAATTATTTGGAATAAATTTATTAAAAAAAAATTTATTAAATAAATATACAAATGATATTATTACATGTGATATTGTTAATTTTGATGAAGATAAATATTTTAGAACAGAAAATGAATATATTAGATTTAAATTAAAAAAAACAATTTCATTTCACCAAATCGAAATTTTACCAACCGATTATTCTTCTAATAAAAGAAATACAAATGACGGTCTAAAAAGTTTTATATGTAGAACAAATGGTAAAAAACATTTTAATTGTAGATATAATACAGGTACGTATGTAGACTATGAAGAAAATAATGATTTATTTTTTACAAATGGTTTTATTATTAAAAATGGTAATAATTTAGTTGATTTTTCAAAATTTAGAATGAAATTAACATACAATAATAATACTATTTCAAATAAACAATTTAATTTATTTAATATGAATAATGAACTATTATTTACTGCTCACTATGGCTGGAATATTTTAAATAATAATGCTAAAGCACTTAAAGTTTGTCATATGGATTTAGTGCCAACAAAATTATTATTAACAAAATTAAAATTACCAAGTAATATAGATAGTATTTTAGGATCAATGAATTTTAAATCAGATATTCATATGATATCAGAAGTTGATAATATACAAAATCCATTTAATAATTATTCAATCTTGAGTAATAATACAAATTCTAGAAAAATAAAAAATAGTTCTGAAATAGGAGGGGGTATACATAGATTATCAATAATTAATTATGGTGGTCAAGATTCTGAAGGAATTTACATAGGGTATAATCCTTCTCAAAGTCCAGAAGATTGGAGATTTTCAGTAGCATCTACTTCATTTAATGCCAATGAATTTGGTCTAATACCATGGGTAGCTAATTCAGGCGTTCAACCATGTATATATACTAATATATATGCAAAACTTACATTTAAATCAGGTCATTCAATAGTTATACAACCTGGTGTAGGAAATGGAAAACCTGGTTTTTGTGCAATTAGTCAGTCGAGTTCATGTGGTACATGCAACTTTGGTACTTCTTGTGATGATCTTGGTTTAGGATGTGCAGATACTTATTGGGCATCACTTAACTGGCCCTGTGAGGCCACTAAACCGTCTACAGATGCAGAACAGGGTACTCATTCAACAACTACTATTATAAATAGTCAAAATGGTGCCGGATTTAATAGGGATATAGTTGATATTTCTGAACAGTCATATTATAATGATAATAGTAGTATTATTGGTGAACTAGATGGCGATATAGTTTTTAAAGAACAAGTAGAAATATTTTGGGAAAGAAGATATGTAGTTCCTAATTTAAATATTGAATGGAAGTATTATCCAACGAATATATTTCAAAGTGGAAACAATACTAACTATAATAATAGTGATGATTTTACCGTTTCTAATATAGGTTATTCATTAGCCAATAACCGAAATTTATCATTAGATTGTTCTGATGATAAATGTATAATAGATTATATATATGATGAGATAATAATAGATAATGATACACAAAAAAATATAAATCATTTACGTTTTATTAGAAATGAAACAACAAGTTTTGATTTTAAAATTTTATCTCAAGCTAAAAAATATCAAAATATATGGATATATACTTATACCATTTACAATCATGATGCAAATTGTAAAATTAATAAATTCCTAATTAAAAATATTAATGGACTTTCTTGTAAAGATTTGCATCACTACCATAATAATGATGTTACTGATTTAGATGCAGATGCAGAATGGTATGGAGAAACAACCGATTCAATATGTAAATGGTCAGTAAAAGATAATGGTATAGAAATTACATCAGATTCACATGCAAATTCTGTGGGACCCATAACATGGGGTACATTAACAACTTTTACATTTACAAGTGATTTTTCACCATCTGATACACTTGGTGATTTATCATTATATAATTTTAAAACCACAACTATAGATGATACGCTTCAAAATAGTGATGGATTCGGAGGCCTTACTGATTTAGGAGATGGTATGTATGAATTTATTGCTCAAGGTATTGTACCGAATCGAATTGGTACAATTAGCTATGATATGGGGTGGAATTTAATTGGATTACCATTAAATGTTAGTGATAATACTGTAACACAATTATTTCAAGATGCTATAGCAGATACATTATTTAGTTATAATAATAATGGATATGAATTATCATCTAATTTGGAACTAGGAAAGGGTTATTGGTTAAAATTTGAAAAAATAGGTAGTGTTACTATTGACGGTACAGAATTAGATAGTTTAATTATTGGATTATCAAAAGGATGGAATTTAATATCAGGAATAACACAAACAATATTATTAAATAATATAATAGATAATGGTATTATTATACCAAATACATTATATAGTTATAATAAAAATAATGGATATAAATTAGAAACTCAATTAGCGCCAGGTAAAGGTTATTGGATAAAAACATACGAAGCTGGTGATATAACAATATAAATAGCAGGAGGATAATACCTCAAACCTTTATGCAGACTAGTCTGCGTTTTAAATTGGAAAAGACAAGTATCAAATTATCTAGGAGAAGATACTAAAGAAGATGAAGAAAAACAATCTAGATTAAAAGTTATATATTTAATGCATGTTTTAGCTATAGTATCTTTATTTTTTTTAATATTAATATTATTATTAAAAAAAAAATTGAAAAAATAAATAATTTATAAAGTAAATATTAATTTCACACTGCTTGAAGAAAATTACACGTCAGACTATTCATTCTATTTTTAACACTTTCTGAGTATTTTGTATTATTATTATGAATAATAAAGATGTAGTCCCAGAGACTGCGAATGACCTGACTTCATTTGAGAAGTGCCCAGATGAAGTTATCATGAAGATATGTAATTTGGTTAAGAAGCAATCTAACACCAGTGCTAATGCGCTTCCGAGGCTGTCAAAGACGATGTTAACTACGATGGAACGGCTTGCCCTTGTATCCAGCTCTAGGCTGATAGTGCAATCGACAGCAGATGCACTCGCAATTGTGACAAAGTCCGTGTGGCAAGTGGGCCACATCATCTTCACCCCATCCAGTGACCTAACGAATTTGGAAGAGCTAAAGAGCTGCAAGACGCTGCACACGCTGGAGTTCGTCGAATGCAGTTCACTAGAGAATTTGACGGTTCTAGAGGGATTCAAGACGTTGCATACGCTGAAGATGTTCGACTGCACGAACGCGACGAATTTTGAGGGGCTGAAGGGCTGCGAGATGCTGCAGACACTGCACATCAACTCCTGGGGTTCACTACACTACGAAGTGAACCATAGACCAACGAATTGGAATGGGCTAAACGAGTGCAAGATGCTGCAGACACTGATAATCGAAGATTGCTGTAGTCTGATGAATTTGGCGGGACTGGAGGGCTGCAATATGCTGCGGACACTGTACATCGACTCCTGCAATTCACTAACGAATTTAGAAGGGCTGAAGGGCTGCGAGATGCTGAACACATTGTACATCAACTCCTGTCATTCACTAAGGAATTTGGCGAGGGTGAAAGACAGCGAGACACTGAAGAGTCTTACTGGGCTGGAGGGCTGCAATATGCTGCAGACAATGGAGATAGACAACAAATCCGTGCAGTTTTCCATGTATAAAAGACTTAGGGGCTGGAGGGAGGCAACCAGAAAGACTGGGAGATGTAAGCCAGAAGAGTTTACACGTTTATATTGGTAAATTAAAAAGTCTATAGTATGATCTAATATAATTAAATTATAGTAAGTTTATTTTTAATATATTTTTATAACTATTAAATGTGTGGTATAATTGCTTTATTACAATTATCAAATGATAATAATATAATTAATATTCTGTTAGATGGATTAAAACAATTACAAAATAGAGGTTATGATTCTGCCGGTATTTGTACTATGAATGATAATTTTAGTATATTAAAATATGCATCAATAAATGATATAAATTCAATAAAAAAATTAGAAAATGAAAAAAATAATATTTCAAATTCCCATGTAGGTATAGCTCATACAAGATGGGCTACCCATGGTGCAAAAAATGATATAAATTCACATCCTCATATTAGTTATGATAATAAAATATCTATTGTTCATAATGGAATAATTGAAAATTATTCGGACCTGAAAATAATGTTACAAAATAATAATATAGAATTTAAATCACAAACTGATACTGAAGTAATTGTTAATTTATTAGCTTTTAATTATAAAAAAAGTAAAAACTTTTTAGAAGCTATAAAAAAAACAGTTAATGAAATGTCGGGTACATGGGGTTTAGCTATTATGAATTTAGATGAACCGGATAAATTATATTGTGTTAGACATGGAAGTCCATTATTAATTAGTAATGATAATGAGTTAGTTATGGTAGTATCTGAACAAAGTGGTTTTCATGGTTTAGTAGATAATTATTTTATTTTAGATAATAATGATATTTGTATAATAACTAAAAAAGAAAGTGAAATAGTTATAAATACTAGTAACAAATATGAATTACAAAATACAACTAACGACAATTTTGATTTAAGTCCAGACCCTTATTCTCATTGGACAATAAAAGAAATTAATGAACAATTTGATGCATCATTAAGAGCAATTAGTTTCGGGGGGAGATTATTAGAAAACAATAAAGTTAAATTAGGAGGTTTAGAAGATCATAAAGAAGTATTAAAAAGAATAGATAATTTAATTTTTTTAGCATGTGGTACATCATATAATGCAGCATTATGTGGTATACATTTTTTTAAAGATTTATGTAATTTTAATACAATGCATGTAATTGATGGAGCAGAGTTTACTGAAAAAGATATTCCCAAATTTGGTAATACTGCTTTAGTTTTATTATCACAGTCTGGAGAAACAAAAGATTTACATAGATGTATAGATATAGGTAAAGAAAAAGAATTATTTATAATTGGTGTAATAAATGTAGTGGATTCTATGATAGCTAGAGAATCTAATTGTGGATGTTATTTAAAGGCGGGAAGAGAAGTTGGAGTTGCATCAACTAAATCATTTACAAATCAAGTTATTTTATTAAGTATGATGGCTATTTGGTTTTGTCAAATTCATGATAAAAATAGTATTAGAAGACAAAATTATATTGATAATTTAAAAGAATTACCTTATGATATAAAAAAAACAATTGACATTAGTATTGCAAATAAAGATATGTTGACTAAATTATTAAATAAAAATAATTTATTTATTTTAGGAAAAGGTAAAAGTGAAGCGATTGCTCGAGAAGGTGCATTAAAAATTAAAGAAATAACATATATACACGCTGAAGGTTATTCAGGTAGTGCACTAAAACATGGTCCATTTGCTTTATTAGATGTGAATTTACCAGTTATTTTAATTTCTCCCGAAAATGAACATTATGCCAAAATGAATAATGCATATGAAGAAATTAAATCAAGACATGCACCTATTTTATTTATTACAGATGATGAAAAATGTAAATATAATAATAAAATTATCATACCTAAAAATAAAATATATGCTGATTTACTATCTGTTATACCTTTACAAGTGGCATCTGTGTATTTATCTATTGCAAGAGGATTAAATCCGGATCTTCCTAGGAATTTAGCGAAATGTGTAACAGTAGAATAATTATTTTTTACCAATAAAATCAAATAAATTATTATCTTCATCCTCTTCATCATATTCATCATCATCGACATCTTTAACATCGTCTTCGTCATAATCGATAATTGGTTCAAGATATTTAAGAGGTTTTAATTGTCTATTACGAAAAAATGGTGGAGAACAAATGTTTGTTCTTTTAAAATCAAACATTTTTTTAATTTTAAATGGTCCTTTTACAAAATATTTTTTTGATTTACTTGCTTCTTGTGCTTCATAATAATTTTCATAAACACCTTCTATGTCTATAATTGGTAAACCATCGATATTATATGTTTTAATTACTATATAGACTCCAATATTTTTAGATGGCAAAATATCTATTGGAACAAATACCATTTATATATAATTATTTATATATAAATAATTATATTACTAAAATTATTAAGTTTTATAACCACAATTTATTTATATTTAATATCCATGAATATTCTGGCTATACATGGATATAATATGAATGGTGAAATAATGAAATCAATGTGTACACCTTTATTAAAAAGGTTAGACTATAATATTAATTTAATAACACCCGATGCACCTTTTCTAATAAAAGACTCCTCATGTAAAGAAATAACTACATATTTCAAACCACCTTATTATCAATGGTTTAATAAATCTCAAAATATAGATATTGATATATTAAATATATTAGATAATATAGATAATATAGATGGTATTATAGGATTTTCACAAGGGGCGTATGTATCATCTATTATATCTTCATATATAAAACCTAAATTTGTTATTTGTATTGCAGGAGTTGAATATAATAATAATAATAATAATAATATTATTAAAATACCGTCTTTTCATATAATTGGTAAAAATGATATAGATATTTATAGATCTATAAATTTAACAAAAAGGTTTGAAAATGCAGAAATTATTTATCATCAAGATGGACATCATTTTCCAAAAAATATGAATATATATACACATTTAAATTATTTTATAAAAAATTCTATGAATTCGAGGTAATATTATGATATATAAAAGAATTAATAAATTGTAAAAAAAATTAAAAAGAAAATTCTAATTAAAAAGAAAATTTATAATTAGAATTTTCCAATAAACCAATTGAGTTACTCATATGATAAAATACTTAATTTTTAAAAAAATCCAGATTTGTGTGGTTTACATTTAGAAACCGATCATAAACGTACGCCTGATTTAGTATTATGGCTTGATACAGGTATATGAGTTATGGATAAAAACAATAAACTAAAATTATAATATAAATAATTAATTCATCAATATATGTACTATGTACATAAAAACATATTATTTTATAGATTTTCACCACTATTTTGGGTTATAAATGCAGTTTAATTATTATATTAAATAATATAATGATTATATTAATACCATTGGGTGGATTAGGTACTAGATTTAAAAATTTAGGTTATTTATTACCAAAACCATTAATAAATGTTATGGGAAAACCTATATTATTTTGGTTATTGGATAATTTAAATTTACAGGATATTAGTATGGTTTATATACCATATCATCCTGATATTGCTAAATATAGAATTGAAGATAGATTACAAAAAAATTATACTAATATTAATTTTAAATTTTTAAAATTACAAGAAAATACAAGAGGAGCAGCAGAAACAATACATATTGCATTAAAAAAATTGGAAATAGATGATGAGCCGATTTTATGTTTAGATGGAGATAATTTTTATATTAGTGATATAGTTAAATTATGGAATGGAGAAAATAGCATAGGAGTATTTGAAGATATTTCGAGTGAAGTAATATATTCTTATGTTAAAGTAAATGATAATAATAAGATATTAGAAATAAAAGAAAAAAATAAAATATCTAATATTGCATGTACTGGTGCATATGGTTTTAATTCTTGGAAAACATTAAATCAATATTGTGAAAAAGTAATAAATCTGAATATAACTCAAAAGAATGAATTTTATACATCAACTGTAATTCAAGAGATGTTAAAAGATAATATAGAATTTAAAATAAATTTAATTAGTAGTGATAATTATATTTGTTTAGGAACTCCAATACAGGTAAGATTATTTTGTAATAATTTTCCAAGAATAAATGCATTAACTCATAAAAATATGTTACCTTCACAAAGATATTGTTTTGATTTAGATAATACTTTGGTAAGTTTTCCAAGAGTAGATAAAGATTATACAACTGTTAAACCAATTCAAGAAAATATAAATTTTTTGAAATATCTAAAAAAATTAGGTAATGTTATTATAATTTATACAGCTCGTAGAATGCAAACTCATAATGGTAATGAAGGTAAAATATTAGCAGATATTGGTAAATTAACATTTGATACATTAGATAAATTTGATATCCCATATGATGAAATATATTTTGGTAAACCAAATGCTGATTTTTATATAGATGATTTAGCAATATCTAGTTATGAAAATTTAGAAAAAGAATTGGGTTATTATCAGAGTGATATTGCACCAAGAAATTTTAATACATTGAGTTCTACTAGTATACAAATTTATAGAAAATCATCTAATAATTTATCAGGTGAAATTTATTATTATAAAAATATTCCAAATGAAATTAAAGATATGTTTCCAATATTATTAAATCATGATAAAGAAAATACTTGGTATGAAATGGAAAAACTAAATGGAATTCCTGTAAGTAATTTATATATTGCAGAAGAATTATCTGAAAAACAATTAAGTCATATATTTGGATCAATTAGTAGAATTCAAAATTGTTCAGTAGAAGAAAATGATATAAATATATATTTTAATTATGTTAATAAATTAAAAAGAAGATATCAAGAGTATGATTATTCTCAATTTGAAAATAGTGAATTAATATATAATAATTTAATTAAAGAACTAACAGAATATGAAGAAAATATGAAAGGAATAAAGAAAGTTATTCATGGTGATCCAGTTTTAACTAATATATTAATTAATCAGTTTGGTAAAATTAAATTTATTGATATGAGAGGAAAACTAGGAGATAAATTAACAATATATGGAGATTGGTTATATGATTGGGCTAAATTATATCAATCATTAATTGGTTATGATGAGATATTACACGATAAAAAAATTAATATAATATATAAAAATAAAATATTAATTTATTTTAAAGAAAAATTTATTGATAAATTTTCAATAAATGATTTTAATAATCTTAAAATCATTACGAAATCACTTTTATTTAGTTTAATACCATTACATGATAATGTCAAGTGCGTCGAGTATTTTAGTTTAATAATAAAAATTTAAAATAATGATATATATAATAAATGAAATGTAAAAAATGTGAAGAATATTATATTTATAATGATTACAAATTTTGTAGTATTTGTTATAAACAAATGAACGGATATGATTATGTATCTATAGATAATATAAAAGATTGTTTAATAAAAAAATATATTAATAAAAATAAATTTAATTTGCTGTTAAAAATATTATTAGGAAATATATCTAAAAAAATCACTTTACTAGAGGTGAGCAACTTAGTAGATGATACTTTTTTAATGTCAAACGAATGTAATATTATATATGGATTATTAAAAGATAAAATAACAAATTATAGTCCTTTGGGTGTATCAGAAGAACAACAAGGACTTCAACATTACTGGTACGGATCCGCTTATAATTTAGAACATATATTGTTTTCAAGAGTAATTGATTATTGGAATATAACCAATACAAGTATTGGTGGATGTTATTATAGTGACGATAATATTAAACCTGTATCAATAAATAATGCAAACATTGTAATTAGACGAAATTTACATAGATGTAAATATGAGTTGTACAAATGCAAAAATTATAAATAATACATGTTTATCTATATCATGAATTTTACTCTCAATTTTGTATGGAAATAAGTTATAAACTTGTAATTGTTTAATTATTTTTATAGCTTCTATTTTATTATTTGTAATTGTTTCAATTACCTTTGCAGAAAGAGCTTCTATTTCTTATTTAAATAGGTTGCTTTCGCGTGCGGCAGCAAGATAATTCTGCAATACAGAATTATCTTACTGATAATTCTGCAATGTATAAATTATATTTTATAGGGACAAATTCAACTGTAACGCCAGAACTAAATGTGTACGTAGGTTTATTTTTATGCGTGATTGTTCCTAATCCAAGTTCTTCACTTGTTTCTCTTACTAATGAAGAAAAATAATCCTGTTGTAAAAACTCTTCAAATGTACTATGCCCGCCAGCTAAATCATGTTTGGTTTTACGCATTAAAAAATAGTATTTTTCGTAATTATTATTAATCCAATTATGTGTTTCTTTATTTAGTTGCTCTCTTACATGCTTATTTAAACATGGTTTTTTAGTTATTTTAGTTAGGTCTTCATGTTCATTACTCAATGTAATTTTTTTCATTATTCCATCATTTGGTAATTTAATTAATGCTCTAAAAGAATTATCAATTCCATGAATATCAAATAATGAATAATCATTTGTAAATGTATTAATAATTTTTATAAGACTTTGTAAACTACCATCATGAGATAATATTCTTGTCTGCCAATCAATCCAATTTTCAAGATTAGTATTAGGAAAATCTGGAAAATGTGGTTTACGTGTTTTAAAATATGGGCATATCCAAAAAGTATTTGTTTTTCTATCGTGTTTAATAACCATCTGTTTAGATTTGATGGCATTTATTAAATCATTATAAAAATTACCTTGAGCAGGACGTTCAATCCATAGTTTTGTAATATTTATTGGACGTGTAGTATATGTAACATTAAATGTATAGTAATTTTTAGGATCATTTTGAGTTTCGCTCAGTCTGAGAGTTCCAATTAATCCATAACTTTTTTCTTGTAAAATTATGTTTGCATCTGTATGTATGTATGTTTCTGCACATAATTGGTACACGATATTTTTTTTTGGTAAAATTCTCCAATTGTTAGAAATCGATAATAACAATAAATCCTTATCGATAATTACTTGGTTCTGTTTATTTCCGCTATATTCCACCGTCAACAGAGAAACTGATGGAATAGATAAATATGTTTTGTATATATTCATTAATTATTATTTTTTAAGCTGCATGAAAGTAATAATTATATTATAAATTAAATATTTCAATTTTTTTTAAGTTTAAAAATTTTGAATAATAAACTTAAAATGTTATTACTTTATTATATAAATGGATGACAAATTATTAGAAATTCTTAATAATGCAGATTATGATAATTCTTTATTAAATGTCGATATTGATGTTAATATTCAAAGTAAATTATTAGATTATCAAATAAACCATGTACAAAAATTAATAGGAGCATTAGAAAAAAATAATATTGCAATTGATACTTCTGATACTGGATGTGGTAAAACATATTGTGCATTAGCTTTATGTAAACAATTAAATTTAACACCAATAGTTATTTGTCCAAAAAGTATTATGTCGAATTGGTATAATGTAGCCAAAATTTTTGATGTTAAAATAGTGTTTGTTTGTAATTATGAAACATTAAGAAGAGGTAAATATTATGAAAATGGTAATATAGATAAACGAATTAATTGTCCTTATGTAATTTTTAATGAAAAATTAAAAAAATATAATTGGACAAATATAACAAATAATAAAATAATAATCTTTGATGAAGTACATTTTTGTAAAAGTAAAACAACCTTAAATGGAAAATTATTAATTTCATCATTACCCTATAAAAAATTATTATTGTCTGCAACATTAATTGATAATATTTCATCTTTTGAAATATTTACTTATATATTAAAATGGTGTAAAAATATACATAAAACAAAACAATATTTATTGGCAGAAACAAAACATTTTAAAACTTTTGATTATATTAGTCAAAAAATGTATCCAGATTATGCATCACGAATTAGTATCGAAGAGTTAGGAGATAAATTTCCAAAAAATAATATTATTGTTGATACATATACCAATGATAACTTTAATTTAATTAATGAAGAATATAATAAAATTAAAATGTTTTATAAAAAATTAGATGAAAAACAAGAAAATTTAAATAGAGCAAATTTACTAGTGGATATATCGTATAGTAGACAAAAAATAGAATTATATAAATTAGAAATCATAGTAGATTTGACTAAGCAATATTTAGAGAATAAATTTTCAATAGTTATATTTGTTAATTTTAATAAATCATTAGAAATATTAAAAGATTTATTAGATACGAAATGTGTTATACATGGTAAACAGACTTTCGAAGAAAGAAAAAAAAATATAAATAGATTTCAAAAAAATAAAGAAAGAATTATTGTTTCTAATATATGTGCAGGAGGTCAGTCAATTAATTTACACGATGAAGATGGTAAACATCCAAGAGTATCATTAATTATTCCTTCATATTCTTCTACTCAGTTGATACAAGCATTAGGTAGAATTCATAGAGCTGGAAGTAAATCACCAGCAACTCAAAGAATAATATTTTCATCATCTTCAGTTGAAGAACATATAGCAAAAAAATTAAAAGAAAAAGTGAAAAATTTATCTAGTTTAAATGATACTGATTTGGGTATTTTTGATATATAAATATACCACTTAAATATTTTTGTTTATATTATTTTAAGTAAATTACTAATTATAAATCACTTAAATATAATTTGTATAATAGTTATAATAGTTATAATATGGAAACTCAGCAAGATATACAACAAGATACACTACAACAAAATACACTACAAGGACATGAAGAATTAAATTTCGATGCGGATATTTCATCATTAATGGATTTAATTATACATGCATTCTATAGTAAAAATGAAATTTTTTTAAGAGAATTACTATCAAATTCTAGTGATGCATTAGAAAAAATTCGATATGAATCTCTGACAGATAAATCATTAATGGATGTTGAACCTGAACTAAAAGTTAAAGTATGGGTTGATAAAGAAGCCAAGACATTATCAATAGAAGATACAGGTATAGGTATGACTAGACATGATCTGGTTCATAATCTAGGAACAATTGCGCGATCAGGTACTAAAGCATTTCTAGAAAATATAAAAAAAGGAGATTTAGACCAAATTGGACAATTTGGTGTAGGATTTTATTCATCATATTTAGTAGCAGATAAAGTAACAGTTTACACAAAACATAATTCAGAAAGTGAATACATTTGGGAATCAAAAGCAAATAAAACATATACAATAAAAATAAATGAAAATCCAAGTATTAAAAGAGGTACACGCATAATTCTACATTTGAAAGAAGATAATGATGAATATTTAGATATAGATGTAGTCAAGGATATTGTTAAAAAGTATACTCAATTTATTAGTTTTCCAATTGAATTACAAGAAAGTAGAGAAGTAGAAGAAGTGGTAGAAGAAGTGGTAGAAGATATAGTAGAAGAAAATGTAGAAAAAACGAATGAAGATATAGTAGAAGAAAATGTAGAAAAAACGAATGAAGATACAAATGAAGTTAAAATAGAAGAGGTAGATGAAGAAGACAACGATCAAACAGATAATAAAAAAACAATAAAAAAAACAATAACAGAATGGAATGTTATTAATGAACAAAAACCAGTCTGGTGCCGTAAACCAGATGATATTAGTGAAGAAGAATATCAATCATTTTATAAAAATATTTCTAATGATTATTCTAATGCTTTAGTTTATAAGCATTTTCATGCAGAAGGTCAATTAGAATTTGATTGTTTACTATATGTTCCTGAACGCAGACCCTTTGATATGTTTGAACAAGGTGATAAAAAAAAAATAAATATTAAATTATATGTTAAACGTATTTTTATCATGGATGATTGTGATGATCTTATACCAGAATGGCTTAAATTTATGAAAGGTGTAGTAGATTCTAATGATATTCCATTAAATGTATCTCGTGAACTTTTACAACAAAATAGAGTATTGAAGCAAATTAGTAAAGTTGTTGTCAAAAAAAGTATTGAATTATTTACTGAATTATCAGAAGATAAGGTTAAATATAAGACATTTTATGATAATTTTAGTAAAATGATAAAACTTGGTGTACATGAAGATTCTAAAAATAGAGACAAACTTTCAAAATTATTACGATTTTATTCATCAGAACATCCAGATGAATATATTAGTTTTGATGAATATGTTTCTAATATGAAAGAAGACCAAAAAAATATTTATTTTATTACAGGACAAAATAATAAAGCATTTAGTTCTTCTCCATTTATTGAAAAACTTAAAGTTAAAGGTTATGAAGTTCTATATTTTACTGATCCAATTGATGAATATATGGTACAAAGTATGCAGGACTATGATAATAAAAAATTAGTAGATGTTACGAAAGAAGGATTGAAATTTGAGGATGATTCTGAAATTAAAAAGAAAAATGAAGATAATGACGAACTATTAAAATTTTTTAAAGAAACATTAAAAGATTATGTACAAGATGTAAAAATTTCAAATAGATTAAAGAAAACACCGTGTGTTTTAGTAACAGCTGAAAATAGTTGGAGTGCAAATATGGAAAGAATCATTCAAGCACAAGCACTTAGAAACAGTGAAATGGATCAATTTATGGGATCAAAGAAAATATTTGAAGTAAATATTGATCATAAAATTATAAAGACATTGAAAATAAAAATGAGTAATGATGATAACAAAATACAATGTGCAGATATAATATTATTATTATATGATACAGCACAAATTAATAGTGGATTTGTATTAGAAAAACCAAGTGATTATGCAAATAAAGTAAATAGAATGGTTGAACTCGGGTTTTGTGATGACAACGACGACGATGAAGCATATAACGATGCTTCATGTAATAATGAAGCATGTAATGATGAAGCATGTAATAATGAAGCATGTAATGATGAAGCATGTAATGATGAATCACAAAAAGAACTAGAACTAGAATCTAGTATGGAGCAAGTAGATTAAATATAACTTTTGAAAATATCATTTAAAAAAAATAAATAATAAAATTATTATTTATTTTTCTAAATTTTGTTATGTTTCATCATTATGTTAATAATGAAACATAACTTTTGATATGATCACGGGATACATACGGGTGATTGTGGAGGACATACATGTGGTGTATGAGATTTAGCTTTGGTATTTTTTTCTTCCTTGAGTTGTTTTATGATATTTCTGACAGTGATCAGAAATTCGAGTTGAGCTTCTGTCTTAATAGAAGCTCGTTCTTCCTTATCCATGTTGTAGTTATAATGGAATGTAACAAAATTTAGTGGTTTATATTAATAAATAATTATTTATAATAATTATTTTTTTTCAATTTTTTATAATTTATTTGGAAAAATGAATTATAAAATTATAATTCATTTTTCCAAATATAATTTCGGCTTCAAAATTATATTTAATTAACTTACATAGAAGGTCGAATAGGTCTAGGAGGTGCCCAAGGACATACCATGGGTGTATTATTACGGGGGGAAGGGGGTGGTGTTGTAAATCCGTCGGCGGCAGCGCATTCTTTGAATTTAGAACTTAAATCATTAGAAATGTTTAAATTCTTTTCATTCAACACACTTTTTTTTAGTTTACGAGGTGCTCCAGGACAGATGTTTTCACGGGGGGAAGCGGGTGGTGTAGTTGACATTTTATTGGTGTATTTGTAGTTGTATAGTGATAAATAATATATGATTCATAATAATTTATTTTTTCAATTTTTTTATAATTTATGCTGTTATTCCTTGTTATTTAAATCAGTTAAAGATGTATATAAAATTGAATATAAATAAATTTGCATTTTTATATGAATTCATATAAAAATGCAATTAGAATTATGTAGAACTTTTTCAAATTATGGTTATGGTTATGGTGAAATACCAAGTTTGATAATGGTATGTGGTCCAATTACTGCAGGCACCCCTTTACTTACTTATATAAGTAATAATATTGAATATTATGGTCATGCGACAGGTGCATATATTCATCATAATGGTAATAAATTTTATACTGTTAAAGATAATTCCATTTATAGTATTATAATAAATTCAATAAATACTCGTAGTCATTAATTATTATTAGTTCCTATATATGTAGCAGACATTAATGGGATACCTGCAATTAAATTAGATATTGATAATAATCCTAATCTTCTAAGTGACAAAAGAAACATTGGATTATTCATATTTTGAGAAAAAAATAAAGGAATAGTGGTATATTTAATATTAGTAAAACCACTTTTTTGCATAAAATGAATAATATTTTCATGATAATATAAATTACTATTTATATTTTTTTGTATTATATCATAATTATTTTTCAAAAATTGATTTTTTGTTTTTGGTATAACTATAGTTCTAATATAAATTTTACCATTTTTTCTTAATATTTTCTTACATTGAATTAATAAATTTAGAATATCATCTGAATAATTAATTGATTCAATAAATAAAATTCTATCTAATGATTTTTTATTAAAAATAGTACCAATATTATGATAATGATCAAAATGTGGTATTATTTTATTGCTTAAATCATGTTTAATAATATTATTATTAATTTCATTTTTATATTTTTCATTACTATTTGAAATAACATGAATTTTACATTTTGGTAATTTTTTAGAAAAATAAATACTAGCTTCTAATAACCCCCATCCTACATCTAAAATAGTCATACCATTTCTTAGTTCTGCTAGATAATAGTCAATATCATTAGGATGTTTAAAAGGATGACTTTTAAATATTCCATATTGATAAATATTTGAATTATTAGAAAGTTTGTGTAGAATATCATGGTTTTTTGTAATTTTTATTTTATTTTGTAATATGTAATCATATTTTTTAGTAATATGTCTTTGATCATATATTTTAAATATTTTAAAAAAATGTATGCAAATAATAATTGTGAAATATAATATAAAAATATTAAGAAAATTCATATATTATATATTAAATAGGTTTAAATTTTATAATTATTTTGTTAATATATTATACCAAAATATATATGGTCTTTTATAATAAACAATATCAAATAAACATTGATATTTAATAAATATGTATTTTTCTATGAAGTATAATAAAATCATTTTCTTGTAAATTAGAAATATGATTTGGATTTAAAATTCCTTTTTTACCATATGTTGACTCATTTTTTATATTATCAATTAATTTATTTTCATCAATTTCTTGATTAAATATTCCATAAAATTCTATATTAATTTTAGCATTGTCATAATATGCAATTAGATATATATTTACTATAGTATTTTTATTAAAATTAATATCATTAGGTAATTTTATAATTTTACCTGTAATGTTATTTGATTGATTATTTCTTATATTTTTTAATTCATTTAATTTTGAATTAAAAGATTCTTCTTTACTAATAAAAATAGATACATCATTTAAATTAAAAAAATCATAATTAAATTCATAATTCCATGTATATATAATTCTAATATTTTGTGTTTCTTCATCATCTGTATCATATTCTAATTTTTCTAAATTACATTTAAAAAAAGGATTATTTATATCATTCTCATGTAACATCATATATTGTGAATTTTGTTGATTAATTATAGAATTACTAGTTATAGAATTATTCATTATAGAATTACTAGTTATAGAATTATTAATTATAGAATTACTAGTTATAGAATTATCAATTATAGAATTACTACTTGAAATAATACTTATATTTTGACTATTAGGAATTAAATTATCGATATTTTCTGAAAAATCAAATTGTTGGCTTGATTGATTGTTTATTATTTGATTATTATAATCCGTTGTTTGTTCATCATCTACTATAGAATCTTCAGAAATATAATTATCTGTTTCCCCAGAGTTTAGTCCATTGTTAATCTGATATAATTCAGATATATCTTGAGTAGTTGATACATTTTCATTAATTATTGGATCAGAGTAATTTGTGATTTCGATTATTTGTTCTAAACTATTTGGTATATTATTATGTTCATTTTCTTGATTAGTATCTGTTTGAGAATAATCATTATTAATAATATCTTCAATATGATGAATATTATGTTGTTGTTTTATATCCATTTCTTCGGAACTATTCATTATATTTTATAATATTGTTTATTTAACTATTTATTATTTCAATTTATATTTAACTGTCAAGTAATATATAAATAAAGATAAAAATAAATATTTTGTAGGAACTGAAAAAAATCATAATATAATTTTTTTCAAATGTAGAACTTGAGTATATAAACAACTTATGTGATGATATTTTAAATTATAATCCTCTATTTAATTTTAAATGAGCCTTAACTAAATCATTATTACATAATGATGACATAAGAGATAATTCACAAGCTAACACACTATAAATAATATTTTTTGCTAATATAACAACATTTTTTCCTGGTTGATTATTTTCGTCTATACCTGCTAATTGTAAATTATATTTTTGATCATCTAATTGTGTACCACCGCCAATAGTTCCAATTTCTAGACATGGCATATTACATGTAACTAATAAATCATCATTTTCTTTAGTCATATTTATAATACAATATGAACTAGTTCCAATTTGACCACAGTCCTGTCCCATAGCAATAAATAATCCTGAAACTATATTAGATGCATTACAATTATTACCTCCAATTATTCCTGCAAGTGAGCTTCCTATAAAGTTTTTTTGTATATGCAAATTTATAATTTCATCAGGATGAACATTTAAAATATTTTTTAAATGTTTTTTAGGTATAGTTGCTTCCATAATAACAGATTTTCCTCTACCTTTTATTAAATTAATTGCAGAAGATTTTTTATCGGTACATGTATTACCAGATAATGATATTATTTTAAAATCAAATTTTTTTTGTAGATATTTTAATATATTATCACAAGATTTACTTACCATATTCATACCCATTGCATCTCCAGTTGTTGCACAAAATCTTATATGTAAGTGTCGTCCTTCTTGTAAAAAACTAATATCTTTAAATTTTGTATATTTTGTATTTTTTTCAAATTCATTTTTAATTATGGATATATTTTGTATAATCCATTTTTTAATTACATCAATTTCTTCTAATGAATTACAATTGATAATAGGTGCTCTTGTCATACCTTTGTCTTCAACTATTATATTTGTTTTACTTAAATTTAATATTTTACATCCTCTACTAATAGAAGATATTAACGCCCCTTCAGTTGTAGAAAATGGGATATAGCGTGATTTATTATCTATATTAACAGGTCCAATTAATCCAACTGGCATTCGAACATAACCAATGACATTTTCACAATTTTTATTAAAACTAGTAATATAATTAAAAGATTTGTAGGGTAATTTATTAATATTATAGTGATTTCTTCTTAATTTTACACATTTCTCTAATAATTTATTATTTAACTTGGTTTTTTTTGCTAAAACATTTTCATATTGATAAGGTTTTACTAATTTAAGTATATTTATTAAATTTCTATTCATTTCTTAACTATATAAATAATAATTACTTTATTTCTTTATTTAAGATGTTTTTTTATTTAATAAAGATTGACTTAAAAAAATATTAATTATTCTAATTAAGAATGAATCATTTAGATAGAATTTTAGTATTCATCGTACTTTTCTCCATATCAGGAACATTAATAACATCTTATTTATCTAATGAATATAATACACATACGATTGGTCATAAAGAATTAAATAACTTGCATAATATTAGTAATATAGATATATCTGAATATAATGCATATTTATATACAAATGATACGGAAATACCAGAATTTAAATATTTCATAGGAAATCAAGATTTATTTAATGTTTATTTAAAAAATGTAACAACCGAAACAAATATTATATATACTAATAAAAAAAATATATATAAATCAATATTGTCAAATTTGCCAACAATTTTATTTTTATATTTTATTATAAAATCATTAAATTCTCAAATGAAATTATATTCAGGTTCATTTAATGATAATATTAATAAAATAACAAAAACTGAAATAAGTTTTAATGATATAGCAGGATTAAAAGAAGTAAAAGAGGAGGTTAAAGAATTTATTGATATATTAAAAGGAGAAGATAAATTTAAGAAAATGAACTGTAAAACTCCAAGAGGTGCGTTATTTTATGGTGAACCAGGAACTGGTAAAACATTAATAGCCAAAGCAATTGCTACTGAATGTAAAACAAATTTTATACATGTTTCTGGATCATCATTTAATGAAATTTATGTAGGAGTTGGTCAATCAAGAGTAAAAAAATTATTTCAAAATGCTCGAGATAAAAAACCTTGTATAATTTTTATAGATGAAATTGATACATTAGGGAAAAAACGAGGTAAAAATAGTGAAGGTCACAATGAACATGAAAATACATTAAATAGTTTATTGTCAGAAATGGATGGAATTGATACCAATGATTCTGTATTGATTTTTGGAGCTACGAATCGGCCGGAAATGTTAGATCCAGCATTAACACGATCTGGTCGTTTTGATAGAAAAATAGAATTTAATTTACCAAATTTGAAAGAGAGGGTTGAAATATTAAGTTTATATTTAAAAAAATATCCTATAAAAGATAATTCACATACATTAGCAATAGGTATTTCTAAAAATACATATGGGTTTAGTGGTGCAGATTTACGAAATTTATGCAATGAAGCAGCAATAAAAAGTGTTAGAAATGGCAAGGACAAAATTGATAATATAGAATTAGATAATGCAATAAATTATATATTAGTAGGAAGTAAAAGAGAAAGTAGTAAATTAGTAAAAAGTGACAGAATAACAGTTGCTCATCATGAGGCAGGTCATGCATTTTTATCATATATACAAAATGGTGTAGAATCACCATGTAAAATTTCAATTATACCAACAACAAAGGGTGCATTAGGATATTCAATGTCACAAAATAAAGAAAAAAATTTAAGTACAAAAAATGAATTATTACAACAAATGGCAGTTATATTAGGAGGTAGATGCAGTGAAAGTGTTTTTTTAGATGATATTACAACAGGAGCAAGTAATGATTTAGAAAAATTAAGAAAATTAGCAAAATTATATGTAGGATATTATGGTTTAAGTGATAAATTAAAAAATTTAAATATAACAGATGATATTTTAAGTGATAAAACAAAACAATTAATAGATACAGAAATACAAAAATTAATAAATGATGTAGAAATTTATACAACAAAAATTTTAGAAGATAACAAAGATAATATTAAAAAAATGGTAAAATTATTATTAAAAAATGAAGATGTTTCTGGAAATGAATTAAGAATAATTTTAGGTAAAAAATTAGAATCATCAATAAACAAATTTATGATAAAGATTTAATAAAATTAGTTATTTTTATTAGGTGTTCGTTAAATATAATATCATTATTATCATAATCATTATCACCATCAAGATAACAAATATTATAACAATTATGATGATTAGTTAACCAGTCATCATGGTATTCGTGAAGTTTTTGAATATAAGATTTATGAACATTTTCTTCTGCTTTTCTATTTCTTTCAAGCATTCGAGTAAATGCAGTATTGGGCGAAGTTCTTAAATAAATAATATTATTAACTTTAATATTAGGAAATATGGTTGAATACCATGTATTATAAATTTTATATTGTAATTCTGTTATATCATTTTCATCATATAACATTTTTGCAAATACATATTTATCAGTTTCAACAGATCGTTCGGTAATAATTATTTTTCTTTTATAACAAAAAAACGAACTCTCTTTTTGTATCTCATCTAATAAAATTTTAGCACGAGTAATAAATGCAAAATTTTGGAAAATATACGACCATGATTTCTTGTCTTTATAAAATTTATCTAAAATATTTTCACCATTATTATCTGTTGTTGCAAGCCAGTCTTTAACTGGTTCGTCGACAAATGTAATATTTTTTGTTGTATTAAGTGTATTTTTTTCCTTTAATTTTTCAATTAAAGTTGATTTTCCAGACCCTATATTACCATCAATAGAAATTATAATTGGTGATAATTTTTTAAACAAAATAAATTTAATAATATTATATATTATTATTGTTAATGTAAATGAAAATAATAAATCCATAAAAATAACCATTAGACTTAAATGTCTAAGTTTTAATGTTTTAGTATAAATGATTAATATTTAATTCAAATGGTTCATATTTCAAATTTTTATATAAATTTATTTTTCTAAATTTATATAAATTTCTTTTCTAAATTGGAAAGTGCTAGACCATAACAACAATTTCTATAAGTTGTATTTTTTTCAAGTGTTAAGTCATATACATCATTAAATATTAATTCTATTTGTTTAGACAACTTATATAATACATCTTCTTCAGATAGATATTTATTATCTTTATTTTGTAAATATTCTAAATAACTAACATAAACACCTCCCGAATTAGCTAAAATATCAGGAATAACATCTATACCTTTTGATTCTAAAATATCATCGGCTTCATAATATAAAGGACCGTTTGATCCTTCTAAAATTAATTTACATTGTAAATTATTAGCAATATCAGCATTGATTTGTAATTCTAATGCAGCAGGAATAATAACATCACATTTAATTTTCCAAAATTCTGATATATCAATTTCTGTATCAGAGAATCCTTTAATCTGTTTAGTAGTTTTTGTATATTCTATTAATTTAATAACATCAATACCATCATTATTTTTAATATAACACGAATGGTCCCCTACTGCAATTAATTTCATATCTAATTTATCTAAATATTTAGCAGTACATGCTCCTACATTTCCAAATCCTTGTAATATATAAGTTTTCCCTTTCATATCTATACTATTTTTTATAGACCATTGTTTTAAATTTTCCACTATCCCATATCCAGTCGCCTCTTCTCGCCCTTGACTACCCCTGTTGTTTATACTTTTACCTGTAAAATTATTATTTTTACCAGTTAATTTAATTAATTCATCATTCATATGATCCATAATAATTGAATTGGTACCTACATCTGGAGCAGGTATATCTTTATCTTCCCCAATATTATCTTTTAGTTGTGTAATAAAATTACGACTTATTAATTCTAATTCATTATTTGTAAAGTCATGTGGATTTATTTCTAAACCTCCTTTACCTCCACCTAGAGGTAAATTATGTAATGCAGTTTTATATGTCATCCATCCAGCTAATGCTTTACATTCATCTAAATCTACACGTGGATTAAAACGAATACCTCCTTTGTATGGTCCAAGTAAATTATTATGTTGTACTCTATAACCAGAGAAAAATTTATATTTATTATTTAAAACTACTGGTACTTTAACATTAATAATTTTATTTGGTTCTTTTAATAATTGAATTAAGTTATTATTAATATTAAAATATTTTAATGTTTTTTTTATTTGTTTTCCTATTATTTCATATGTCATATTTATAATTATATATATATATATATATTTCATACTTATAAATTTTTCAACCACTTATAGATACTAATATTAATTTTTTATATATATATATATATTTCATACTTATAAATTTTTCAACCATTTATAGATACTAATATTAATTTTTTATAGCACAAGGTCTAATTAGTAATGATATTTTTAAGTGTTTAATTTAAATAATAATTTATATATTAAAAATTATGAACATATAGCTTCAAACTAAAAATTTAATTTAATTTAATTACTAATTAGTAAAAATATAATAAAAGATAAAGTACTAAAATCAAATACCTTCCAGAATTTATCAATATGATGTTTTTTAGTAATATCATTATTAGGATATATATTTTTACAGGTTTGATTTAATAATAATTTCCAATCATTTATTTTTTTATCTTCTGATAATTGAGTATTATTGAATTGTAAAGTGTATGATATAAAAGTTAATAATAAAAATGTTAGAATAATTATTGAAGTGCTAATATCATATTGTGAATTTTGTAGAATATAAGTAACAATAAAAATATTAACAACAAAATAAGATAGTTCACTAACAAATTTTAAATCATTATTTTTTAATAATTTAAGGTATTTATAATAAATAAAATAACATAAAAAATATAAACATCCTGCTCGTTCGTTCATATTCTCAAAATAATAATAAATTGCAAGAGATAATACAAAAAAACTAGTTTGTAATAATTCTAAATTATTATATTTTATAATATTTTTGTTATTAACAAATTGATCGAAAGGTTCTATAATATATTTTGTTATAGGTGATTTATGATTCATATATATATATATAAATATATATATAAATAAAATATTATGCTTTCATATATGACCATTTATTATTACATAATGGACATACATTCCTTGTTTTTAACCAATTTGAAATACATTCATAATGAAAAGCATGATTACATGCTCCTACAACTGCACATGATTCATTTACATTATCTGCAGAATTAAGGGATGATTCAAAAATATAATTTCTACAAATTGCACATGTAGAATTATGTGTATTCCAATTCCAATATCCTCTTACATGAACACGATTAATTTGTATAATATCCTTAAAAGGTTTATTTTCAATATTTTCAATAGTTGCCATATTTATTTATATAAATTTAGTTAAATTATATAATTTAGTTAAATTATATATAAAATTATATATAAAATTATTAAATCAATTTTTTTTCATCAAGATTATAATTTTTTTTTTCATTAAAATTATATTCAGATTCAGAATCAGAATCAGAACCAGAATCTAAAAATAATCCATTATCTAAATCATCTATTACATTAGAATAATCTTTGTTTATTAAATTAATATCTTTTATGTTTTTAGGTACTAATTTATTAGGTAAATCGTCCCATTTATTATTAGTTGTTAAATAATATGATTTATTTTTAGATTGTGTTAGAGTCTTAATTCTAATACAATATTGTTTTTTAATTACATAATTAACAATATTTAGTAAAAAATTAAATTCATCAATGATATCATTATTAATTAATCGTCTACAATCAAATTTCATATATAATCCGTATTTTTCATCTTGAATATATTCAGCTAATGTTTTATCATTAATTTTACATTTCATATTTTCTTGAACAATTTCTTTAATAACAGCATTTTCTTTATTATCAATATCATTAATATTAAATCCACAATATGATAGTAACATAATTGTATAATAATGAAATGTATATTTATTTTTAAATGTAAATTCTTGATAACAATTTTTATATTCATCTCCAATACTTTGGTTGCTCTTTAATATTTCTATTTTCTTTTTAGTATCTTGATCTTCAGTACTTATTATAGAAGTTAAATTATTATAAGATGACATCATTGATTTATCATTATATTTTTCAATCAACTCTGATGTAATATCTTCTTCTGTTAAATTATAATTCCTCATAAAATTATATTTTCTAATTTCGTATAGATCATTTTCACTCATAAATTGATCTTTTCTCATAGATTTTTCTTTATATTCTTCTTTTGATAAAACTTTAGCTGATATCATATTTTCAACATCTTTTTCTTTTTCTTTATCTTCTCTTATTTTTTTAATAAGTTTTAATTCATCAAGTAAATTTTCAGTTTGTTCATTTTCATAAATTTCATGTTGATAATTTTTATATTTAGCATATGCAAAAAATGATGCTGTAAAATTTAATTTATCATTTATATTTTCTACACAATTTCTTACATATAAATCATATATTGCTTCATCTTTATACGGATAATATAATACTCTTTCTCTACCGACTCTTTTATATTTTTTTTTTATTAAATTATTATCAATATCATTATATGTTAAATAATAATCATTACATAGCATTTCTTCAACTTGATCATAATTAACAATATCTTCAATAGGGTCAAAATATTTATAACGATCAAAACTAATATATATACTATTTTCTTTAATATTTCTAACTCGATGAATCATTTGACAGAATTCTTGTGCTCCTAACGAATTATGACAACCATATGCGAATATATGATCAAAATGTTCTGGATCAAAAGATACACCCATACAAACAGTAGGTGTATAAATTACAATATCATAATTAACCCATATTTCATTAACTTTTAATAATTTAGCTAATTTTTCTTCATCACTTGTTTCTTTATGAATTAAAATAATATTTTTTTTAGGGAAATCGGTTTTTAACTTAGTATATAAATCTTTTGCTTTACTATTTGATGCCATGGGAATTGCTAATTTTTTATCATTTAATAATTTAATATTAATTTCATTTAGCCAAGTATTATAATTCATATACTTTAAAGTATAATCTTGATAAGGAGTAAATTTATTAATAATAACTTTAATATCATTTTTTTGTAATGTTTTATCAGAGTCAATAATAGATGTATAATAATTAAGACATCTATCTGATAAATCTGCATCCATAATAATAATATTTTTAACATCTGAAATTCGGAATTCAAAATTGCTAACTATAGTACTAGCTTTGTTATTTTTTGTAAAGTGTGAAGATGTAACATATCTTGCTAAACTTTCACATTCATCAATAATAATAAGATCAAATGTATCTATTTGTAATCTTAATAAAGAATCAATTTGAACAATAACTCTTTTATCGTAAATATAATGTTCTTCAATTTCAGAATATAGTCTAAAACCATATTTTTTTAAATCAGCTGATAATTTAATACCAAATGTTCTTCTACTTGAAATAAAAAGAATAGATTCAGGAGGAGTTATATCACTTTCAAACATAGCTTTAATTAAATTTGTAGTTTTTCCAGTACCTTTTTCACTTTGAATTGCTAATATTTTTTTATTAAGATTTGGCTTAAATATTTTTTCTGATAACTTATTTTTAGAAATATAACTTATATCATAACTATCATTTTCTGTAATTTCTATTTTAATTTCAGGATAAGATACAACTATGTTTTCTATATTTTTATCAGGAAATTCATAACCACCTTCTTTAGCCCAATGTATTAAAGATCCAATTCCTAATAAATTTTTTTTTAAATTACTATTTTTATAACCATTCCATTGTTTTAAAACATCACTATAATTATATTTAGAACTTTGTTGACTCCATTTATTAAAAATTTCAAAATAATCATTGTTAATTGAAAATAAAGCCATTCCAACTTTATTCCATTTTATATAATCATTATAATATTCTTCAGGTAAGCTATTTAATATCTGTTCTAATTCAGAATTATCTTTTATCTCTATTTTATTATCTTTTATTCCTATTTTATTATTACATATTTCACTTTCCTCTATAATCATATCATTTGTTATCATTTTATTTTTTTTTTCTAATGAATCAATCGTTGTTATCAATGTTTGTACAAAATAATCTAATTCTGAAATATAATCTTCAATTGTACATGTTGATTCTTTATTAATAATTAATTTGTGTGGTTTTAACGGATAATCTTTTCCCTTTTTTGTTGAAAAACATGTTCGTAAACATGTTTCACGATATATACTAGAATCGCAATATTCCAATTTTTTCTCTTTAATAACTCTAGAAAAAAAATTCTTACAAACAATATAATTTTCAAAACTTAATCCTCTAAAAATAACATGTGAACTTTGTTTATTTGGTTGTTTATTTGTTTTCAAAACAATAACGTCTTTAGTTTTATAATTATAATCATAAAAATCTTTTGCATATTTTATGATAGTTTTGATATTTTTAATAATTAATTTATCAAATTCATCATTATTAATATCTTTTGGTGCATCAATATCTAATGAAAATAAAATTCGAGAATCTTTTAACCAAGATTCATAATAATTTGATGCTTTATCGTTATTCTGATTTTTTTTTATTAGATCATATAATTCGTTTTGTGTTAAAACCATAAATTTTTTACTACCATGCTCATCTGAATCTTTTTGTATAAGTCTTAAATCATCATTATTAGATTTTCTAAGTTTATTTACTGCATCGATTTTTTTAAGAAATATCATTTTATTTATATTAAAGTAATTAATTCTTATTTATTTGTTTTTCCATTTTTTTGGTAAAATTGATTTATATCCCTTATATTTAAGGGGTTATTATATATTAGTAATAATGGAAAGTCATAATAATATACCATGGGTTGAAAAGTATCGTCCTAAAAATATTACAAATATTTTAGAACAAAACGAGATTATAATGACATTAAAACAATGTATAAATACTACTTTGGCATTACCACATTGTTTATTTTATGGTCCTCCTGGAACCGGAAAAACAACAACTGCTTTAGCTATATGCCATCAATTATTCGGTCCTTTATTTTTTAAGGAACGTGTTTTAGAATTAAATGCTTCAGATGAAAGAGGTATTAAAGTTGTCCGAGAAAAAATTAAAATATTTGCTAAAAAAAAAGTTAATAATCATATTCCAGAAAATTATAAATATAAATGTCCTGCATATAAAGTAATAATTTTAGATGAAGCAGATGCAATGACAGATGAATCACAATTTGCATTAAGGAGAATAATAGAATCAAATTCGTTAACAACACGTTTTATTTTAATTTGTAATTATGTATCAAAAATAAATAAACCAATAATATCAAGATGTGCAATTTATAGATTCAAAAATTTAAGTTATGATGCTATAACAAATATGTTAAAAAAAATTTGTAAAATTGAAAAAATAAACATAGAACAAAATTCAATTGATAAAATTATAGATTATTGTGATGGTGATTTAAGAAAAGCAATTAATACATTACAAAGATTAAATTTTTTATCAATCGATGGAATTAATACTGATGTATTAAATGATATGTCTATTAAATTAACAGATAATAATTTTTTGAATTTAGTAACAAAATTAAAAAATAATAAAAAATATGATGATATATTAAGTCTTACAAAATATTATATGAAAAATGGTTATGGAGGAAATATAATTTTGCGAGAAATGTCAAAAAAAATAATATCATCTAATTTAAATGATTTACAAAAATCTTTAATTTTTTTAAAATTATCTAAATTAGATAATTTATTAAATAATGGTTCAGATGAAGAATTAATTATATTAAATTTTCTAACATATTTTTCTTATGTTTTAAATAAATATAAATAATATATATAAATATATAAATATATAAATATATATATATATGACACGAGTTTATATGGACGGAGTATTTGATTTATTTCATAGAGGACACTTAGAAGCAATTAATAAATGTAAAGAATATGGGGATATTATTATAATTGGAGTTGTAAGTGATAAGGATTCTTTATCATATAAAAGATTACCAATTATAAACCAAGATGATAGAGTAGAAATTATAAAAAATTTAAAAAATGTCGCAGAAGTTATTTTTCCATGTCCTTTATTGATAACAGAAGATTTTATCAATGAAAATAAAATAGACATTATTGTACATGGGTTTTTAGATGATGCCGATAAAAAAAAACAAGAGAAATTCTTTGAAATACCAATAAAATTAAATAAATTTAAAACAATAAAATATTATGATAAAATTTCTACTACATCTGTCATAAATAATATTAAAAAAAATTATTAATAAAAATTATGAAAATAATATAGATTATAAAATTAATAATATATTTAATTAATTTTAAAAATATTATTACTATATATGATTATAAAATTAATTAAATATCTAATTCTTTTAGTTTTTGGGTATACAATATTATTAACTTTTTATACAGGAGTAGGGGTACCTATAGAAGGTATACATAAATTTGTAATTGATAATAAAATATTACAAATGATAGGTTCATATATTGTTTTAAAGAAGTCTATAAATGATACATTCGCATCATTTTTAATTATTTTTTTTTATTATGTCACTGCATTATTATTTTCTAATGATTCTAATAAATTTTCTAATGTGTTTGGTTTCACTTTAGGACCACTAATTAAAGAAGCATTATATGATTTAGGAATAATTGATTTTGATCCCGATGACTTTACTGATAATTTTACTGATAATATAAATACTGAAATAACTAGTAATATTAATAAAATAAAATAATTGATACTAGTAATTTACATTCTTGAAGTTTTACACCTTTTAACATTCAAATTAATATAAAATGAAAAATATATTTTATATTTTTTATTTTTCATTGGTGATATTTTAGATATCAAAAATATAATTTTGAGTAAAATCTTACAAATTTAGTAAAGAAGGTGTAATATGTTCTTTGTGATATGTATTTGATAATAATATTATTTTTTAGTCTTCAACTACAAATAGTCTATGTATATAATCAATAAATGTTTTATGCCATGGATTAGATAATCTAATAGCTCTTGAATAATGCCATTTTTTAAGATTACTATATAAAACGAAAAATATAACAATGGCTAAAATTATTGTTATAATACCAATTAATGCAGGAGTTTTACCTTTATTAATATTACATTCAACTTTAAAAATTTTACCATTTTTAAAGATTTTCTTACATAAATCTGCAGAACCTTCTTCTTTTATAACTTCTGATAGTTTATCACCATTTTCATCATATTCTATAGTTTTCTTTTTAGGTTTAGCATTTCTAGTAGTAAAGAAAACAATTATTGCAATTATTGCACCAATAATTATAACAGCACTAGAAGCATATCCAGATGTTTTTAATGCAAAATCTTTAGATTTTTTCATAAAAATTGGTTCAGGTAAAACATCTTTTAATTTACTAGATACATGATCAATAATTTTAATATATCCATCTGCATTTATATTATTAGACATTTTAGTAAGTTGATTATTTTGTATTTGCATTACAGAATTTAACATATCTAACCTATTAACAACAGTTGATAAATCAGCCATTTATATATATATTTATATATATAATTAATATTTTATTAAATTAAATATTAATTATATATAATTAATATTTAATTTAATAAAACATTATATAATAATACACGTCTGTATATGATCGTATATATTTATAACAAGTTTATTAAAATTATATATATGTTAATAATGGTAAAAATAATAATGGCTCATAGAGGAATTTTTTATTATTATAAAGAAAATTCACTTGATTCTATTTTGGAGATATTTAATTATAAATCAAATAAATTTAAATTAGGTGTTGAATTTGATATAAATTTAACAAAAGATGATAATTTAATTATTTATCATGATAAAACAATAAATAATGAAAATATAAATAATTTAACATATGAACAAATAAAAAAATATGATAATTCTATACCGAAATTAGAGGAAGTATTAGATCATTTTATAAATAAGGATTATATATTAAATATTGAAGTTAAAAATTATCCTGAAAATAAAGAAAGATATTGTAAAATTATAATAGATACATTAAAAAAATATCATAATATAGGCGGAAATGTATTAGAAGAACATCAAGGAGTTGGACCTTACTGGTATACCCAAAGGCCGATAAATTTTTTTATTAGTACTTTTGATAAGAATATTTATAATATATTTATAAATAATAATTTTGAATGTTATCAAATATCTGAATATAATAAAGAACCTAAAGATATTGTTCATTATAGTCAAATAAATTCAGATGCAAAGGGTGTTTATACTATATTTGATGAAGAATTTGATGATATTCTGTTACAAAAATTACATAATATAGAAATACTTATTACAGATGATATAAGAAAATTATTGAAATATTTTGATAATATAGAGTAAAATTGAATTTTGAATATTTATAAATTGTAAATATTTAATTATATAATAATATTTATCAAATAATATGCAAAAATATATAATAAACGAGATTAATAATCAGAAAACATTATTTTATTATATAAAAAATTTTTTAGATGATGAAATATATAAAAATTTAAAATTAGAATTAGATAATTATAATGATTGGAAATTCGGTTATAATTATGATGGAACTAAAATAAATAGAAAACAAAAATGGTATCAAAATAATAATCATGCATTTTGCAAAGATTGGAAAACTCAATATGAAAGATGGCAATCTAATAAATATACTAATAATTTATTAAATTTACAAAATTATGTTGAAGATTATGTAAAGACACTTCTACCAACTGAAAATCATATACAAATTCCAAAATATAATAGTTTATTGATTAACTATTATGAAGATGGTGATACTTCTATTACAGCACATCAAGATTGTAAAGAATCTTTTGGTACTTATCCTACTATATGTCTTTTATCTCTTGGAGAAGAGAGAAATATAATTTTAGAGAGAACTCTTGAAGATAATTTAAAAAGAAATAAGAACGAAAATAATTTAAATAAAATATTTAAACTGGAAGACAACTCTCTATTTATTATGGCTGGGGCAAGTCAAAGATATTATTGTCATTCTATTGAAAAGGAACTTGATAAAAAAAATAATAGATATTCATTATCTTTTAGAGAATATATTAATTTATAGCCATTTACCTATATAATAAAGTAATATTGAAATTTCGTAAATATAATTAATTATCTAATAAACTTTTACATATTTTATTTATATATAATATATATTATTTATATATTATATATTATTTATTATTTATAAGACGGATAGCTAGCTTGAAGTAACATACCACATTGTCCATCACCATTATTAAATTGTTTCCCTTTTCCTAACTTAATATATCCACCCTCACCCCATGTTTCACTCCAGGAGTTCTTAACCAAATAATAGTCTACACCGTCTTCACTTCCATATCCGACGGTTAATACGCCATGATCTAATTGGGTTCCACATGCACCGGTAAATACACCGGACTTATATAGTTGGAAATCTTTTTGGTCTGCTTGAATTGCAATTGATACAGATTGTTTAGATAAGGCGGTCATCATCGCATCATCTGAACTCGGACTTACATCGTAATATGTTATAATAGCACTTCCCTCGACATTTGTACATTTATTAGATGCACATTCCCCACGATTGTTTGTTTCACCTGAAAAATAAGGATAATCCTCTTCACTACATAAACCTTTTTGAGATATAATCCATTTAAATGCGTTATCCATTAATCCACCATTACAACCATGATCTTTTCCATCATTACTTAATTTATCACAATCAATTAACTCTTGCTCAGAAAATGATATTAGTTTATTATTTTCATTATAATAAATACTTTCTAATGCACCTGTTGTTGAAAAACTCCAACATGATCCACATTGTCCCTGATCTTTTACTGGGGTTACTCCTCCTTTCTCTACCCAATTAATATTATCTTCATATTTATATTTTATGGGTTCATACATAAATTCTGTATCTTTTAACTGTAAAAATTTCATATTTCTCCTAAATCCCATATGTAGACTAAATTCGTCACTTGACATACCAGAATATTTATTATGACCAAGAGCATATGTTAAATTTTTACTATTAACTTCATTAATATATTCATCATTTAATCTCCAATTTAGAAATACTGGAAATCTGATTTCAGTTTTATTATAACCATGAAGATCCAACCAATCTTCAAATCTTTCAATAATTGATGAATGGGCTACACCAGATAACAACAAAAAAACAATTCCTAAGAACTTCATTATAATAATACTTAATATTATATTTTTATATCATTTTAATATCTATTTCAATATTTGGTGTTTCAATTATTTATTCTTCATTAAATGTTAACTTTTTATTTTTTTCTTAATATTCTATATTTGCAGATAATGCATTCCTAAATATGCAAGTATTGGCACAATTTAAATAATTTAAATAAAATATTTAAACTGGAAGACAACTCTCTATTTATTATAGCAGGGCAAGTCAAAGATATTAATTTATAGCTATTTACCTATACAATTATCATTTTTTAATTCAGTTTTCTATAATAAAGTAATATTGAAATTTGAATATATAAAGATATATTATTTATATATTTAAATGACAAGTACTATACCATGGATAGAAAAATATAGACCAAATAATATAAATGATATTATATATCATCATGATATTATTAATACATTAAAAAAATTAATTGGAAATAAAAAATTTCCTCATACAATTTTTTTTGGTCCTCCAGGTACAGGTAAAACAAGTACTATATTAGCATGTGCTAGAGAAATATATGGAGATCAATATAGATCATTTATATTAGAATTAAATGGCTCAGATGACAGAGGTATAAAAGTTATTAGAGAACAAATAAAAGAATTTTCTGAATATAATCAGTTATTTTGTAGAGGTGTAAAATTAGTAATATTAGATGAAGCTGATTCAATGACTTATGATGCACAATTTGCTTTAAGACGAGTAATTGAAAATTATACACATAATACTAGATTTTGTTTAATTTGTAATTATATTTCAAAAATTATACCTGCATTACAATCAAGATGTATAACATTTAGATTTTCAAATATAGAACATGATGAGTCATTTAGAAGAATAAATGAAGTAATAAAACATGAGAATATAGAATATGATGATAAGGGTATAAAAACTATAATTGACATATGTAAAGGAGATATGAGAAAGTGTATAAATTTATTACAGTCGGTATCAATGGCAACAGGATTTATTAATGAATCAAATGTATATAAATGTTCAGGGGAGCCAAGTTCAGAAGTATTTAGTGAATTATTACATTATTTAACAAAAGTTTCATTTCAAGAAACATATCATTATATAAATAATATTAGATTAGGATATAGTATGTCATTAATTGATTTGATTAAAAGAATTGACAAATTTATTTTAAATTTAAAATTAAGTAATAATCAGTTATCAACATTAATAACTGATTTATCCGAAATTGAAAATAATTTATCAAATGGTGGTACAGATGAAATACAACTTGGGTCTATGATTTCATGTTTTATAAAATTAAGGTATATAAAATAATTTAATATGTTGAATGAAAAGATTGAATGGTGAAATTCTTAAATTTTAAGTAAATAAAAATATAATAGATATGATTAATAAAAATTAAAATGTATTATTTTATAATAATGAAATTATATAAATTTTTAGATTATTGTATTAAATTGAATAATTTAGAGGAATTATTGTCACTTTTACTTAGAAATTATAAAATATTTGATTTTATTAAAAAATTAGATCCAAAGTTAAATAATGATTTATTTTTATTTAAAATCTATTCAGATACAGAAAATGAATCAAATATAATTTTAATGTATAGATTATTAGAAAATAAATTTTATGATTTAATAAAAAAAAAAGCATCAAGAAATTTTAAATATAATGATGAATTAAATAATGATATAAGTAATAATAAATATTTAGTTCTTGTTACAAATAAAAAAATAACATTTGATATATTTAAGATTTATTTATTATTTTATTATACTAATTTAAAATTATATAATAATAAAGAAAGATATTTAGGAATAGATTTTGAATTTAATACAAAAGTAGTTGCTTTAATGCAAATTAATTTTGAACAACCAAATAAAGATTTATATAATACAAGTTTAATTTTTATATTTAATCCAAGTCAATTTAGTGATAAATGGCTGACTTTTTTTTCAGAAAAAATTTTATGTGCCAATAAAGTATATAAAATATTACATGGTTCTGATTCTTTAGATATTCCTTTTGTCTATAATAATTTATTAAATGCAAATCCCCAATTAATTGAAAAATTTAATCAATATTTTATTGATACTAAATATCTTTGCGAATATCATTATTATATTAGAAATTTAGAGTTAGGAAAATGTAAAATTTACAATGTATTATTAAATGAAAATGTAATAAATCAAAAGAAATATGATGAATTAATCGAAAATGAAAAAAAAATGGGTCCAATATATGATATATACATACAAATAGATATGTTAAGTGAACCTTTAATAGATTATACATTATATGATGTATTATACTTGGATCATTTAGTTAAAAATTTAAAAAATAAAATAAAAGATTTTAATTTAATAATAGATATTACTCAATTGGTTTTTATTGATAAAAGAAATATAATAGAAATTATTCCAAAAATAGAAATTAATAATATTAATAATTATATCGTTAATATCGATAAACCAATGAGATTAAACGATTTATATAATAATTTTATGATACAATATCTAAATAAAAATAAAAATATCAATTTAATTTTAAAAATCAATTATTTTAAAAGTACATTAAATTTTATTTTTAAATATGAATTTTATTATTATTTGACTAAAAAATATGATGTTTACGAAAAATATAATAATAAAATAAAATATAATAAACAACTTTTAAAATTAAAATCAAATTATATAAATAAAAAATCTATTTTAGTTATAATTAATAATTTTAAAAAAACTTTAGAAAATAATAATTTTTGATCATATAAAAATTTATTATATTTTTATAAATAATATAATGAAAGTTTTTATCGAAATTAGTAAAGGAAGTAATATGAAATATGAACATGATAAAGACAATAATTGTTTAGTACTAGATAGAGTCTTACATAATACAAATTTTTTTCCATATAATTATGGATATATCCCTAATACATTGTCTCCGGACAATGATCCATTAGATATTATTATTTTATGTGATTATCCAATAATTCCTGGTTCTTATATTAATTGTAAAATTATAGGGGGTATATCTACATCTGATGAATCAGGTGATGATGATAAAATTATAGCGATATTAGATGATTCAAGTGACCCTAAATCTCAATATATAAATGATATTGTTGATATAAATAAAATAGATTTAGATAATATAATTTATTTTTTAATACATTATAAGGATAATGAAAAAAATAAATTTATAAATGTAGGAAATTTTTATAATAAAAATGAAGCAGAAAATATAATTTCTAAATATACATTAAATGATTGAATTATGAATACCATGTCTGATATAACCTGCTGCATTACGATGACCCCCTCCTCCGATTGCTTTAGCAATTTCACTAACATCAGTTTTAGAATTTTTTGATCTCAAACTGAATTTAGTAATATTTTTTTTAAAATCGTAATTATAAGTTACACCAAAATCACAAATAAAATCCTCAACAATTTTATTTGCAACTTCATTTTTGAATAATTTTGTATTACAATAACCAATATTATATTCATTCTCGCCGATTGTTTGTTTTTTAATCTTAACAGATTTTATCATTGTTTCTATTGTATTATTCTGATATTGTTGTAAAATTTTCCCTTTTTCTATAAGTAGATGAACATAATCTTCATTTTCTAATTTAGCCCATTCTCTAAAATTAAAACAAATTTCATTTAAAGCCAACATAAACGGCTTTGTTTCCTCATAATTAAATTTCCATAAATCATAATCTTCGATTAATTTTATAAATAATGGAACATTTTCATCAGGAAAAAAATATTCCCATGTTAAATAAGCTCCACTATGATTCATATCAAATTTTTTATATTTATCATCTAATTTTAATAAATTTTCATAAGCTGATTTATGATGATCAATATTAAAAAATAGTTTATTATCATTGATATATTTGAGTGTAGTTTCATAATCAAATGAAAAATCACAAACTAAAATATTACTATTTCTAATTTTTGGAATTATATCATAATATGCTAGAGGTATATATTTTGAATTATTTCCTAATTTTCTGTGAGCACAATATGCTGAACCAAACCCATCGGCACATGCTTTATGATAAATTACGTGTGTATACATAATGTATTCTTTTAATTCTTTGATATTTATGTATCAAATCTATTTTTTTTCAGTTTTTTTTTTCTGCAACCATTTATGATAATTAGTAATAGCTTCATTTTTCTCCATTAAAACAGTATAAAATCCATTTAAAATATATTTTACTATATCTGGAATAAATTCATATAAAGGAGATCCTTCAATCATATGATGTTTTAATATTTTATGATTATTGTCTGTTATGTCATCGTATTCTGGAGATTGTAATTTTTTCAAGGTTTCCAATAAATAATATAATCCATCTAATAAATAATGTGTATCAAATTCTTTTTTTAATTGTTTAATATTAATTTTTTTTTCAAATTCTGTTAATAAATCTATTCTTTTATTTAAAATAACATAAATAATTTCTTTGATTTCTTCTAATAATGAAATTAAAAGATCTGATTTTATTGGAAAACTTTTTAAATCTAATTGTAACATTTTCCAATATTGTTCTTGTATTATTTTTTTAATTTCATTTATAGATGTTTTACTATATTCTATTTCAACTGGTTTTAAATTATTAAATATTTCCATGGCATTCATCGTTCTAATCTCATCTAATATAAAAGTTTTTTTATTTTCCATATCTTTTATTTTTTCAAGTTCATTAATATAAAGTTCATTTTCTGGTTTAATATTTATTTTTACGATTATATTTTCTAATCTATAATATTCTGATGCCAAATTTTTTACTAATTCTATTTTATCAATTATTTTCCATTTTCTAAATTCATATAAAAATCTTTTGAATCTATTAATAATTTTTAAAACACATAAATTATCATAAATATCAAAATTTTTCATACAACTAACAAGTTTGTTAACTGAATTTAATACATTCTCACTATTTTCTGTTTCATATGAAATAATAACATCATTATGAAATTTAATTAAAAATATAGTATTAAATTCATTAAAAGTCATTATAATATCATAATATCCTAATAATTTTAAAAATGAATAAATATTTGTTTTTATATTATCTAAATGCTGAATAGTTTCTTCAAATGTTCCCTCTAAACTATCTATATTAATTTTTTTTAAATAATTAAATATTTTATTTCTATGAATTAGAAATTTTACACTTGATTTAAAATCACTCATATTTATTATAATATATAAATATGAGTGACTTTAATATCAATTAAAAAACTTATATTACATTTTTAATAATATATTTTTTATTTCTGCTAATAAATTAATACCTTGATATGTAAATAAAAAAATTGAAACTATAAAAGATATCAAAAATATTCTTAAAATATTTGGCTTATAATTTTTATCATCTAAATCGTCATGAACTCTAATTATATCATATTTAGGAGCAAGTATATATAAAATGATGAATGTAACTAAAAATATTTTAAAACTATTAAATTGAATTTTACTAATCAAATAACTTTTATTTTCTAAATTTTTAAATTTTTTACTTAACATATTACTTAAATTATCATATGCATTATTATCAAATGATAAAATTAAAGGATTATTTTTTTGTACTGTGTTAATGTATTCGTTATTAAGTAACATTTTAATAGGTGAAAAACTATTATATAATTCTTTGTAATCCATATATAAAGTAAATATATTTTATATTTCTATAATTTATCAAGTAAATCAATACAATTATTTTTAGTTTCATTAAATCTACTTTTATTATTCGTTTCAGAATGCCATATATTTATAGTTTTTATTATATCATTTTTCTTTAATTTAAAATGATTATTAATAACATCTTTAAATTCTCTATCAGGATTTTGAATATTGTTCATAATAGCCCACTTAATATTATCATGTCTTCTACTATCATTATATTCAAAATTTTTCTTTATACCATTAGCAGTATTCATATCTTTCTCATATCCAGGCTCATTAAAATAAGGGGTTTCTACAAAAATAAGTGATTGAATTGATACTAATACTTGCAAAAGTGTTGAAGTACTATTATTCCATTCTTCACCACCTTTACCACTCCAAGTTCCTAATAATGATAAACATACTTTACCACAATTATAAAGATTTGGATTAAATCTTACTGTACCATTTCCAGTTGTTTGTAGATTTACTTTAGGAGGTACATCTGGATAATTATTTGGTATAAAAATATCAAAAATATAACACCCATTCTCATAAGGAGTATCTTGTGGCCCAATTATTAATGCTTTAATATTTCTAAAATTATTACTATCATATGTAACATAAATAGATGTTTCATAGTTCATTGGTAATGAACTATTAAATGATGATAATTCTTTAGTTATCTTAGATATGCAATTTTTAGATGGTTTATCATTGTTATTCAATGTTGAATAATAATATTTGTGAAAAATAAAATCTTTCAATTGATATTGTTTCATTATTTCACAATATTCCCCAGAATTACATTTATTTTTATATTCAACTGTAAAATCTTTAATAGATTTATAGTATTTTATAATTTTATAATATAAATTATACTTACTTTCTTCTATATTTTTATTAATCTTAATAAAAATCTCTATATCTTGAAAAAAATTATATAATTTCTTTGCAATTTGCTCTAATTCATATATTGGTTTTTTTTCCCAATTAGTAAAATCTAATATAAATATAATATTAAATATTTTTTCATAAATTTTAAATTGCGCATCCATTTCTATTAAATTTATCTGATCAATAAAGTTTAGGATGATATCAAATATATTAGAATTAATAATATATTTTTTAAATTCACTAATATTTTTATTTTTATTAATTTCATTAAATAAATTATTTAAAAGATGAATATTATGACTTGTTTTTACTTCTTTTTCTTTAATATATTTTTGTAAATTCCATGTATTTCTTCCATTTGTTCCATATCCAATCCCGGATTTCCAATATTTATTATCTTGTTTTTCTATATTTTTTTCAGATGTTAATTTAACATAATCTAAATTGATGTTTTCATATTTGTTAACTTTTAAATAATTTATATTATTATTACAAATTAGATTTTGAATTAATGATTCCATCGATTCAAAATCTTTATTTATAGATAATGATATTATGGCATGATCATTTAAAATTTTATGAATACCTAATACCATACTTAGTAATGTATTTGTTGGATTCCAATTATTTGAATTAAAATATGATAATTTATTTATTATTTTATCTAAATTATCATCTAACTTATGTTTAAATGAAATTTTTGGTGGGAAATAAGGATATAAATTATAATCTAATTTAATATTCATTTTGATTCCTTCTAATTTTTTATCTTGTAGGTTTTTATTTAATTCTTTATTTGTGAATGAAGAAAAAATAATATCAAATTCAAATATATTATTATCAACACATAATTTAAAAATATCATTATTATCTAACTGTTGTAATTCTTTAATAATTATATCAATAATATGTTCTGAAGTTATTTGAAGATCTTGACAATCAAAAGGATTATCTTTATAAAATTGAAGTGCATTATTTTTTAAAATATTTATATCAAAATTATAATTATTTTTAATATGTAAATACTTATAAGGATCCCATTCAAATTTATTATTTTGTTCTATGAAATTATTTTTAATTTTTGTAAGTACAAGTTGCTCTTTTGAAAAATTGTCATGTGGTTCATTTATATAATTAAGATATTGAGAAATATCTACTAGAAAATCATAAATATTTTCTGATTTAGTTTTTATAATTTTTACTTTATCTTCTAATTTTTTTATTGTTGTTTCTAGAGATAAATCAATAACATTTAAATTACAAAAATTAAAGAAATTATCATAATATATTGCTAATTTTAATATGCATGTGAAACTATCATAATTTATTATATAAATATCATTATTTAAATATATACTTTTCCAAGAAAGAATATCACTTAAATTATTTGAATTATTTACTTTTCTAATTATTTTTAAATCATTTTTCATATATTGACAAAGCATTGTAATGTATTATAAAAATAAATACAATTTATAAAACAATTCAATTATCAATTTTTGTATATATAAAAAACAGCTTATTATGAAATTTACTAATACACCATTTTTTCAAACATTACATTTTTACCATCAACTCGGTACGCATCTCTGCAAGTTTATCATAGATGGGTTTCAGATTGGTTTCCTTGCGAAGAAGACGCCATAGCACCTGACCAGGGGTCAGCTGAACGGATACAATATTCGTTTCTCCTGTCTCTACATCAATAACTGTTTCTTTCTGATCCATCTCGCCCGTCATTACTACTTTCATCAGAGATGGTGAATAACCACTTAGAAGTGCACACCCCTTTTGAGATGAATCTACTGGAAATCCTTTGCATGCAACTGCACGCACATTCCAGAAAATTATCTTGGGAGGACGAAATGGTTTATCATTCATCTTCATTCCAATATCGTGAAATAATTTTTCGATTTTATTATATGATATATCCCATTTAGAAAGATCACATTTATTAGGATCCATGTCATAAGCATCATAACAACGCTCTGCTTGATCGAATTGCATATCGCTCACAATCGCCAGATAATCTGGGATTTCGTCCTGAGAAAGATTATTAGATTCAATAATCTTGATGATGGCAAGCATTGCATTAAAGAAGTTTGTATTTCCGCCCCAGCTTGCATTTGTCAGACTCCTAACTTTGTCCGCGAAAGTGGTGCAATCTTTAAGGTTATGCCATTGGGGAATATTCTCAAAGGTAAGAACCATATCACGAAAAGCGGGATGACTAATCTCGGAAAGAAGAATACCTAGAGCAATAGATACCATCATAGGAACTCCTTGCATGGATCCGGATACGTCGGACAGACAAATAACATTTCCGTATGTAACACTATCATTAGCTGTCCCCCCTTGATCAGCAATACGCTTAGCAATCATTTCCTGTATACCTTCACGCATTGATTCCCATTGTGCATTGATAACTTGCTCTTTTGCAGTAGATAATTTACATTTATACACCTGAGTTACAAGTTCGTGGGGAAAAAGCTGCTTGCCAGTAGCACCCTTATCTATAATATGGGTTAAAAACTTTTCGCGGCATTCGTTACGATCAGAATTATTCAGATGACGTCGAGTACCATCCTTTTCTTCATCCAGAAGTGCACATGTCTGACGATTAGTAAATACAGATGTACTATGATCAAACTTGATTTCTGAAAATTTATTAGCACACATATCTGTCTCTGGTACGTCAGTAAGACTCACAATGATATGGCGATAATCTGTTTGTGCCTTGCGCCATGCGCTCGATATTACTTCAGGCGACTTATCTTTAAGAACAGCAACCCCAACAACGTCTGGAAACATTACCTTACATAGTTCAGAAACTGCATTAAGAGTTAGATCGAAAGATGTTGACTTATCAGTCTTATTTTTTCTTTTTTTCTGACGTGGTGCCCACTTGGCTGCAATGCTATAAATTGGCTTATTTCCATCAGCTTTAGCTGCAAGATTCATGGCATGATCGGCAAGAATCTGTTTGCCAAAGATATCCCAAATCCTGGACTTGAGATTACTATATGCAACACTATATTGTGATTTCTTTTTGCAATGTACCAGAAATAACATCATGTCCTTCCAGTATCCAAATTGTGGAAGGAAGATGATAAGCTCTAAAATTACATTAGGATATATATCATAGAGTACCTCCAAAATGATCCAAGTGAGTTCCTTCTCTCCCTTACCTCCACGGGACCATCGAGTATGGAATGCGAGAGCGAAAAGATCTTCAATATCTGATAGGTTATTCTCTGCAATAACCCTATAAATATCGCGCTCGATATCTTCTGATGGACGATTGCGAACGAGATCATCAAACATAGCAACAAGTGATGGAGATACCGACGGATTCTCAATATTTATTTCCTTTAGTTTTTTGCAGAATCCATCAACAGATAGTTCATTATGACCATTTTCCGTTTTTTGATAGTTTTGTTCATTGATAACTCCTTTAACAAACTCTCCTGGTCCATTTTCATTAGCCATTATAGTTTTGTTTTTCGTAAACTCTGAAAAATAATATAAAATTTAAAATATATCTTTTATAAATTTGAGATTTCAATTTTTTGAGAATAAAAAATTGAAAAATAAAATAATATAAAGTCATCATGAATATACATTTGATTAAAAAAATACTTAAATAAAAACAACACGACATTATGGTTTCAATGCATCGGTGCCACCGTGGGTAAGTGAGCCGCATACTGTCGGCGTGAATCTTGACCCTCTTCGGAAAAAGAACATTCTGCTTCAGATAGTACTCGACAAGTTTAGTAATAGAGATGAATTCGATATCTATGATAATTTTGACAACCGCGAAGACTATATTGTGCCCCCGAACGCAAAGCGCAATATAGTCGACACGGCGAGGAACAATATCATCAAGCTATTGTTGGAGAACGGAGCCATATTTGATGAGGAAACTATCGACACGGCATTCGGCATGCGCGACTGGGCCACCGTTCAGGAGCTCGAGAAGAAATGGAGATCTCCATTCAACACCTCGTGGAATAATTTTTGGCATAGAGATAGACTTTCAAATGAAAACGCAAGGCTCGGGAGATACTGCTACCAAGAAATAAACGGCGAGGTGACAGATACATATGAAGCTTTTGATTTACATTTCGATTACCTCAATGACTGCTATTACGATGACTATTAGGACACTTTGCCATGATGAATGGAGATCTGTTTCATTTCTTGAAATTGACAAAAAAAACTTCGTGATCAGCATGCGCGTCGCAGAGCGAGGGGCTAGATTTTTTTATAAAAATTGAAATTATTAATCGAAATTGTTAATTGTTTATAAAGATTAATGTTACTTAAACAAATCTAGTATGCCCATCATCCATTCTGAAAAAATTAAGGTTGCTGATCAACCCGAAAAATATGATTTTGATGCGGATAACTACCCCAAGTTGGAGTCTAACGATGACCCTGTAATTTATTCATCTCCAACTGCTACTCAAGATAACAAGATGAATGCCTTGCGGACAATTCTCAGGTCTGTGCGTGCAGAGAACATATCGTTGAAAAAATATCCACAAGATAACATAATTGATGCATTGCGGACAATTCTTAAGTTTGTGCGTGCAGAGAACTATGCATTGAAGAATAATGATGCATATATGGATATTATGCAGTTGCAACACATCGCTGCTTCGCGCGCTGATCAGATTGATGGCTTATTGCAAGAGCTGGATGTTTGCAAGCATTATAATTCAAAACTTCAGTCTGAAATCATAGGTCTCAATAAGAATATGACTGATGCAGTTAATGATAAAAAACGTTATGATGCTGCTATTTTTCTACAGGATATGGCTTCTAAGTACCTTGCTAATAAACGCGAGATGTCTGAATGGATTTTTCCTAAAGGAAATGATTTTTTAGTGGAATAAAGAGTTTAAGGATTTCAACTATTAGTTAAGTTTAGTTCCATACACCAATACCCGATATATAATATTTTATAATACATTAAATATTATGATGACTTATACATACAAGTTTGTGCGACAAAATGTTCATTTTTATATTTTTAGTTTTTACTTAAAAAATTGAATTATATAATGCATATAAACAATTGGTTTTAATATATATATAATTACAAAATGACAACAGTAGAAACCAAACCAAAAAAAAAGGCAGGACGTACTCTGCTAGTAAGTCCTGACCATACAGATGAATTTAATTTAACAGGTCTAGTTAACACACATACAACCGCAACTGGTTCAAGATTTCTGGAATTTGATACCATTGAGAATTCGATGTCTGCATATGATAAATTACAAGAAGATAATGTACGTTGTAAATATTCTTATTACAGGGTATTTTTTCGTCTAAAGGATGTAGATCTGCCAAATGCTGAATATGATAAATTGAAAGATAGTATAAAGGCAATGATTGCTAAATTGGACAATGTAACAATTCTATTTTTTAAATTTTTCACAAAAGACCAAAACTTAATGGGATCCGGAGATCTAACCGTAGATACTAAAAGTGGTTTAGATGCATTAATTGCAAATCAAGATTTAGAGATTGAAGAAGGACAAGACGGAAAAATTTCATTTTATCGATTTAAAATGAAACATAATGACGATCAAGATGATCATGAAAACGACGGACATGGCAATCGTCGTGGAAACAGAGGTCCAGGACGTGGAAATGGAGGTCGTGGAAATAGAGGTCGTGGAAATGGAGAAATGTCTCAAAACGTAGCTGGACATAATATCTAAGTTCTGAAACATTAATATAATTTTATAGACAAACCCGTATCATAAATACTTCAATCTTAGTGATATGGGCAAACGGCTATAATGAATAAAAAATTACTATATTATTTATAATTTAAATTACAAACTATAAACGATATTGAATAACATCAATTTTATTATTTCTATAAATTTTATAAGGTTCCGAGTATCCTACATACCATATAATAAAAAATAAAAATATAATTAATAAACATAAAAAAATACATATTTTTATTTTTTTATTATAATCTTTATTTCTACTAAAAGCTATAGGATAAATTTCAAAAATCATATATATTATAAAGAATAATATATTTTCATTTTCAATATATTTTCTTTATTTTTTTTGTTTATAATTTCTAAACATTCTTTATTGGGATTTTCATCTGATTTATAAAGTTTATCAACCATATCATCAATTTTTTTTTTATAACTTTCACTTTTGGTAATAAATTTATTTAAATAAATTTTATCAATTGATTTAGTTTTTAACTGACATGTTTTGTATTTTTTATCTAAGTCATTATCTCTTGTTAATTTACCGCATTTTGCACGCATATTTTCATATTTTATAACTACATCTTCAAATGGTATGTTATTTTTAAATATTTTTTCATTAATTAATTGATGTATTCTATATAACCAATAACTAACACCTTCTCTAGAATCTAAAAAATCATCTATTGGTATATATTTATAATATATATTATAAGATTCTCTACAATATTTACAAGGTAATATATCTCCAATAGATTTAAAAAAATTACTATAAATTTTTTTATTTTCATCCATTGGCTCTAAAGGATAGTTAAAAGCCATTGAATGTAATAATTCCCATCCTGCAGGACCCCATTTGTTAACATTCATATAATTAAGATATAAAATATTTATTATATTTTAATTATTTTATTGTATTATTCTGAAAGTTCGATATTATATAATTTCATAATATTTTAATAAATTAAAATATAATATAATTATATAATGTTTGATAGATACTTAAAATCAATAACGGAAGATGAAAATATGAAAATATATATAAGTTTTTCATTAATAATTTATGTAATTTGTTTTACAAATTTAATACCAGATAGTTTTAAAAAAATGTTTAAAACTCCCTTATTAAAAGTTATTGTATTAGCTTCAATTGCATATTTAAGTACCAATAATTTTGAGGGAGCTTTAATGTTAACTATTGTTTACTTTGCAATTATAAATTGTTTACACAAGCCTGAAAATTTTGAAAATCTATTTAGTATTGATGATGGTATTTTCAGTAACAATCCAAGTAATCAAAATTATTTCGATGATCCAAAATATATTGATATGTTATCAGGAATAAAAAATTTTGATGATCCACAATATATTGATATGTTATCAGGAATAAAAAATTTAGAAGAAAATAAAGCAGCCAATTCTATTTTATCATCTAATGATAGAAATAAATTAATTGGGAGAAATGCTATTGAAGGAGGTGATGGTATTGATGCACAAGATGAAATAAAGGGAATCAAGGATACGTTATGTGCCCCTCCGAGTATTTTAGAGAATTCGCAAGAGAAAATATCAAACGTTGTAGATATTATAAAAAACAATAATATTAGTGATGCGGCAGTAATGATAGGGACTGAAATTCTAGGAATTTTCGATACTTCTTCTGGTGTAGAAGGATTTGATCCTAAAACTGATAACTATACTATTATAGAAAAAATGGACGATACAGTAGTCGATACAGTAGTCGATACAGTAGATGTAGATAATGAAGATAATGTGGAAAATGTAGAAAATGAAGATGTACAGAATCGATGTATTTCTGATAAATTACTAGAAGTATCTAAATGTGCAGTTAATGGTTTAAATGTTGCAGGAGCAAATAAATATAATAATAATGCATTTGCTCCTTGTGCTGCTGCTTATGGGAAATATTTAAATAAAAAATGTAAATATACAGATTCAGATGGTAATTGTTTAGATAAAGAAAACGGTGTTATAATGTCTCAAGAGGACGGTGCTCCTTTAGAAGATGATGAAATATTATCATCATATATTAAACATAATGAACAAAATATAGCAATGACAACAAATATAAATGATATCGAAGTAGATGATTTATTTTCTTCATATAATTTAAATAATATTAAAAAAAAGTTTTTATATTATGACAAAATTATAAATGAATACGATACAAATATATCATCTGCATATGTAGATGATAATGATTTATATTATTATAAATTACCGGTTGTTAATGATATTAATGCTGATCCGATTAATGTTTCAAAAGATACAATGAAAAGTGAAATACCTTTTTACAAATTAAAAGAAGGTTATGAATACTCTTTGAAATATGATACTAATAAAGAATATATAGATGAAAATAATATTAGTTATTATCCAGTAAAAATTATTATAGAACATAAGATAACAGGTCCAATAGTTCCAGAAGTATCTATGGGTTATATGAAAAAAAATTATAATTTAAGTGAATTAACAAATTATATAGAATATCTTGAGACTGATTCTAATAATTTACCTATACAAGATGAATCAGAACCCATAGATGGTATTATAAACTTAATATTTCATCAGGAAGTAATTAATAAAAAAATGGTTAATAAAACAGTAAAAAAAACTGAAATTAAATCAGAAGATAAATATTCATTATATAAAAAATTTACATCTACATTTAATGAGGGAGATAAAGAATATGATGAACAAAAACAAACACACACTAATCAAAGAAATAAATGGGAAAATACTGTTTCAAAAGATATAATGAGAAGTATTGGATGCCATAGATTAAGAAATCCAGCTAATCAAGCTTATGGTTATTGGGGTAAAGGACAAGACGATGAAGGTAATGATGAATATAAATGTTTATATGAAGCATTACCTTCATTATAGATTTAAAAATATGTTGCACCCATCTGCTGAGTAATTCCTCCTACTTCTTTACATTGTACATCCGAGTTACGAATTTTATCTAAAAAAAGATGTCCCAAAACACAGCATATTGGTGATTTTAATTCCGTTATTTTTATTTAAAATAATATAAGTTTATTATTTTAAATATTTAATTCAATTTTATAGGTGAACCCGTATCAAAAAAAAAACTACAATTTCGACTCGCGAACGTGGTCCCGGCTTGGCCTATTAAATATCATTTTCGTTGTGTTTATTTAAGATTTTATAAGTTATTTCTTGATTACCATCTTCGTCATAACTAATTGT
>Ga0206125_10000421_pt1 | contig 55587 bp, 48 predicted proteins | sample Helgoland_Spring_4_FD_148598 | JGI IMG/M metagenome (GOLD analysis project Ga0206125, IMG submission 148598) | Pelagic subsurface seawater microbial communities from Kabeltonne, Helgoland, North Sea - Helgoland_Spring_Bloom_20160331_1 | ecosystem: Environmental > Aquatic > Marine > Epipelagic ... | reverse complement strand
GCAATGGAGAGTTTACGGTAAATATTGCTCTTATAGAAAATCAACGCCCAATCATTGGTGTTATTTTTGTGCCAGTAACGGGAGAGCTGTATTTTTCTAGCAAAGAAGTAGGAGCTTTTAAAGTAGCTGTAGATTTAGAAGATTATGATGTTGATGCTTTACAATCAAAAGCCAATACATTACCCTTACAACGAGAAGATAAAACCTTTACCATTGTAGCAAGTAGATCTCATATGTCTAGAGAGACAGAGGAGTACGTGCAAGAAATGCGGGATCTCCATGGAGAGGTTCAATTAATCTCAAAAGGAAGCTCTTTAAAACTGTGTATGGTAGCAGAGGGCTTAGCCAATTGCTACCCACGTTTTGCACCCACCATGGAGTGGGATACCGCTGCAGGACAGGCTATTTCTGAGCATGCGGGATTTGAGGTACTAGATTGGAACACAAAGAAAAACATGTTATATAATAGAGCAGAGTTGTTGAATAATTGGTTTTTAGTTAAATAAAAATGAAGAAGATATTAATTGTATTTGGAACCAGGCCAGAGGCTATTAAAATGGCTCCTCTTGTAAAAGGGTTTCAAAAATATCCAGACGTTTTTGACACGAGAGTTTGTGTAACCGCTCAACATCGAGAAATGCTAGATCAGGTATTAGATTTTTTTGACATAAAACCTGATTATGATTTAAATTTAATGAAACCAGGTCAAAACTTGTATGGCCTTACCGCAGATATCATTACAAATTTAAAACCTGTCCTTGAGGGTTATGAGCCAGATTATGTTTTTGTTCATGGAGATACCACCACCACCATGGCAGGAAGTATAGCCTCTTTTTATAGTGGCGCTAAAGTTTGCCATGTAGAGGCAGGGCTAAGAACTCATGATAAATTATCACCCTTTCCAGAAGAGATTAATAGACAAATAACAGGTCGTGTTTGTGATTTTCATTTTGCACCTACTGAAACTTCTAGAGCTAACTTACTGAAAGAGAATATCCAAGAAGATACCATTTTAGTTACTGGAAACACCGTTATTGATGCTCTTTTGGATAGTGTAGAAAGAGTTAACAAAGAACCAAGTTTAATAATAAAACAATTATCAACTACTTTAGGTGACAAAGAATTAATTTTAGTGACAGGGCACCGAAGAGAAAATCATGGTGCCGGTTTTATAAGGATTTGTGAAGCGCTAAAAGAAATAGCACAAGATAATACAGACCGCTTAATTGTGTATCCAGTCCATCTAAACCCAAAAGTACAAGAACCAGTAAAGCGCATTTTAACAGACGTAGCTAATGTGTTGCTTATAGACCCACTAGCGTATCAAGATTTTATTTGGATGATGAACCGTGCCAAAATAATTATCACAGATAGTGGCGGGGTACAGGAAGAAGCTCCTAGTCTAGGTAAGCCAGTATTGGTTATGCGCGACACCACAGAGCGGCCAGAGGCTGTAGATGCCGGGACTGTAATTTTAGTTGGTACAAATAAGGAATTAATAGTAACACAGGCGCTAGATTTATTAAACAGTGCTAAAAGATTTGAACAAATGAGCCTTTTACATAATCCTTATGGAGATGGTAAAGCGTGTGAGCGCATAGTAGAATTTATAGTACAGCAAGAAGGCAAAACAATACAAACTGAAACCTAGGTAAACTAAAATAAACCAAAATAAGATGAACCAACCAGAAGTTGTCATGATAGGCCTGGGATATATAGGCCTTCCAACCGCAGCACTTATAGCATCTAATAACGTAATAGTACACGGGGTAGATATTAACCCTAAGGTGGTAGAAACTATTAATAGAGGAGAAATTCATATCGTTGAACCGGCTCTAGATATCGCTGTTGCATCTGCTGTTAAAAAGGGCTATTTAAAAGCTGCTACAACACCTGTTGAGGCCAATACTTATATCATAGTAGTTCCAACCCCTTTTAAAGGGAAAAACGAGCCAGACATCTCTTTTGTTGAGGCAGCTACAAAGGCTGTTATTCCTTTATTAAAAGATGGAGATTTGTACATTATTGAGTCTACCTCTCCAATAGGTACCACAGAAAAAATGATGGACCTTATATATAGCTCACGTCCAGAACTAACAAATAAAATTCATATTGCTTATTGCCCAGAACGCGTTTTGCCTGGAAATGTAATGCATGAACTTATGCATAACGATCGCGTAATTGGTGGAGTTGATAAAGTATCTACTCAAAAAGCAATTGCTTTTTATAATAAACACGTAAAAGGAGAATTGCATGCTACCAATGCCAAAACCGCAGAGATGTGTAAACTAGTAGAAAACTCTTCTAGAGATGTACAGATTGCTTTTGCTAACGAGCTATCTCTCATTTGTGATAAAGCAGGTATAAATGTATGGGAGCTTATTAATCTTGCAAACAAACACCCAAGAGTAAATATCTTACAGCCAGGTTGCGGGGTTGGTGGGCATTGTATTGCTGTAGATCCCTACTTTATTGTCTCAGATTACCCTATGGAATCTAAAATTATCGGTACAGCAAGAGAGGTAAATAACTATAAATCATTTTGGTGTGCAGAGAAAATACAGACCGAGAAACTTAAGTTTGAACTTGAGCATGGTAGAAAACCAAAAGTGGCACTTATGGGCCTAGCTTTTAAACCGAATATTGATGATTTGCGTGAATCTCCAGCCAAGTACATTGCTCAAAAAGTGTTTCAAAACGATAGTAATGGGGAGTATTTTATTGTAGAACCTAATATTAAAACTCATAATGTATTTAAACTCACAGATTATCAAATAGCTGCAGAACAAGCTGATATTATTGCTTTTTCAGTCGCGCATGATGAGTTTAAAAATTTAGAAATAAGAGAAGATAAAGTAATCCTTGATTTTTGTGGTGTAAATAAAAACTTATGACAATAATTTATTTTCAAATATAACTCTAAAAATTATTTTACTAATTTTCATGAAATTAAAATTAAACAACAATATTAAAAAAGCTTTATTTCTAGATAGAGATGGAGTAATAAACATTAAGTTAGACAATGATTATGTAAAAAAGTGGGATGAGTTTATTTTTATTGATGGAGCTTTAGAAGCATTAAAGAAATTATCTATTTATTTTGACATCATATTTATAGTTACCAATCAACAGGGCATTGCTAAAGGGCTTATGATTGAAAATGATTTAAAAATTATTCATTCAAAAATGCTTTCTAAGCTTTTTAAGGCTGGTGTATACATAAACAAAATATATTATAGTTCAGATTTAAAAACAAAAATTGGCAATACCCGAAAACCGAATATAGCAATGGGTTTGAAAGCAAAAATAGATTTTCCTGACATTAATTTCTCAAACTCCATTATGATTGGCGACTCTGATTCTGACATTGAATTCGGTAAAAGATTGGGAATGACATGCATTAAAATAACCCCAAATTTGAATGAAAATGGAAAACAAGATTATAATTTTCATTCCATTTCAGATTTTTCAAAAAAAATTATTATATGATTATTATTACAGGTGCACTAGGTTTTATTGGAAGTTGTTTAGTTTCATTTTTTAATCAAAAAGGTTACTCAAATATTATTGCTGTTGATGATTTCTCGAAGGTAAAAAAAGCTAAAAATCTTCAAAATAAAGATATTCAAGAAATAGTAGAAAGGGATAATTTAGAAAATTGGTTAGTCCGAAATGGTGAAAATATTGATTTTTTTATTCATGTTGGTGCAAGAACAGATACTACAGAATTTAATTATGAGCGTTTAGATAGACTAAATTTTGACTATTCAAAAATGGTTTGGACTAATTGTATTAGGTTTGATATTCCACTAATTTATGCTTCTTCAGCAGCCACATATGGGCTTGGCGAGTATGGTTTTATTGATAATCATGATATCGTAAAGAATTTAAAGCCACTAAACCCTTATGGTGAGTCGAAAAATAATTTTGACAAATGGGCATTATCACAAAATAAGAAACCAAAATTTTGGACAGGACTAAAGTTTTTTAATGTTTATGGACCCAACGAATACCATAAAAGCAGAATGGCCTCTGTAATTTTACATTTATTTAACCAAATAAATGAATGTGGAAAAGTTAGTTTATTTCGTTCTCATAATTCAAACTATGCAAATGGTGAACAAAAGAGGGATTTTATTTTTGTTAAAGATTTACTAAACATAATTTTCTTTTTATTTTCTAACAAAAAACATGTAGACAATGGGCTTTATAACGCAGGAACAGGAAAAGCTAGAACTTTCAACGATCTTGCAAAAGCACTTTTTAATGAATTAAAAATTCCAATAGATCTTGATTATATAGATACTCCATCTGATATAAGGGATAAATATCAATACTTCACTCAAGCCGATATGAGTAAATTAAGAAAAATTGGATATAATACAGAATTTACAGAGCTAGAGGATGGTATTTCGGATTATGTTAAAAACTATTTAACCACCTCAAAATATTTTTAAATGAAAACAATAAGAGAACAAATTAATGAGCACATTAAAGTTTCAAATGTTATGATGGATTTAGTTCCAAACATAAAAATGGTTGGTGAGGCTTGTTTAAATTCTATTCAAAATGGTAATAAAATTATTCTTGCTGGTAATGGAGGTAGTGCTGCAGATTCACAGCATATTGCTGCAGAATTTACAGGTAGATATGTAAGAGAAAGGCAGTCTTTACCCGCAATTGCTCTAACAACAGACACTTCTGCGTTAACCGCTATAGGTAATGATTATGGTTATGATTTTGTCTTTTCTAGACAATTAAGTGGTCTAGCTAATGAAGGAGATATATTTATTGGTATATCTACATCCGGAAATAGTAAGAACATTCTTGAGGCTATGAAAATAGCAAAATCAAAAAAAATATTGACTATTGGCTTGCTTGGTAAATCTGGAGGGATTTTAAAAGATTTAGTTGATTACTCTATTGTAGTTCCATCTAATGTTACTGCTAGGATTCAGGAAATGCATATATTAATTGGACATTTAATTTGTGAATATGTCGATAAAGAATATTAGTAAAGTTTTAGTTATAGGAGATGTTATGTTAGATATATACATATCTGGAACAGCTAATCGTTTATCTCCAGAGGCTCCAGTTCCAGTTTTACAGGTACATAATGAGTATTGTGTTCTTGGTGGCGCAGCCAATGTTGCCAATAATCTATCAGGTCTCGGTATTAATTGTGGAGTTTTTGGATTTAAAGGAGAAGATCAAAATTCAATTATTTTGGATAATTTATTTAAAGATAAATCTATTGATAATTTAACATTTACGTCAAGCGTCCCTACTATAACAAAAACTAGAATCGTAGCGCAAAAGCAACAAATTGTGAGATTGGACAGAGAGATTAATTTTAATAATCCAATAATAGCCAAACAAGCTTTCGAAAAAATAATTACTAAGTTTAAAAACAGTTATCTTATTATTTCTGATTATGCCAAAGGGTTGTGCTCTCAAGAATTCCTTTCATATGTTTTTTTACAGTCAAAAGTATTAAACATTAAAGTTTTTGTAGATCCTAAAGGGAATAAATGGGAAAAGTATAAAGGGGCATTTTTAGTTAAACCTAATGTAAAAGAATTATGCGATATTATAGGCTTTGAAATAGATAACGAAGATGATGCGATAGCTCTTCACGGAAGAAATATTATGAAAATATACAATATTGAAAATTTACTAATTACTCGTTCTGAAAAAGGAATGACTTTATTACGACAAAATGATATTATGCATTTCCATTCCGAGGCCAAGGAAGTTTATGATGTTTCTGGTGCAGGTGACACTGTTATTTCTACATTAGTGACAGGCTTAATAGAAGGGAATAATATTTTTGATGCTACCAAATTGGCTAATAAAGCGGCTGGTATAGTGGTTGGAAAATTTGGTACTGCCAATATTAATAAAAAAGAATTACACCAATAATTTATGTCTAATTCAATTATACCGATATTTATTGGCGGATGTCCACGGAGTGGCACAACTATGTTAGGCGATTTATTAAGTAAGCATTCAGAGATTGGTTTTACCCCTGAACTAAATTTTAAACTTCCATTATTTAAAAAAATTTCTTCGAAAGACATTGATCCAAAGCCTAATGAATTGTTAGATATTGTTAAGAAACATCCTAAAGCTAAATCTAATAATTTTAATGTTACTTTAAAAGAAAATGATTTAATAGGTTTTGATAAATATACAATGTCAAGGTTAATAACAAACAATGTTATTAACAACTATTTACTGAGCGATAAAAATGTTCGTTTTATTGCTGACCATACTCCTTCAAATTTAAAAATTGCATTAGCTCTCGCCAAGAGTTATCCAGAATCACTCTTCATACACATAGTTAGAGATGGTAGGGCTGTATTTAATAGTGTCAAAAAAGTAACCTGGGGACCAAATATACCTACAGATGCTAGTACTTGGTGGTTAAGTGAATTATCTTTTGGATTTCTCGCTGAAGTTACTGGAATTTCAATAATAAGAATTCATTACGAAGATTTAGTTATAAACCCAAAAAATGAACTTGACAAAATTTTTGATTATTTAGAGTTAGATAGAAAATATAAAATTACGGATAATGTAAATAAGATAATTCCTAATTATTCAAAAAAACAGCACATGCTAGTTGGTCAAATACCCAAAATTTCAAGAATTGATAATTGGAAAAAAGAATTATCTGAAAGAGAAATCGAACTTTTTGAAATTTCATCAAATGTTATGCTATCAAATTTGGGTTACAACCTCATGTGTAAAAAAAACAGAAGTATTTCTCGGATAGAAAATATTAAATATAGACTTATTGACGTTTACTTTAAAATTATTAATTTGAGAAAGCAAAAGAAAAAAATAAGTTCTTAATATTCAAGGTAAATTAAAATAAGATTGAAAAAGATTTTAAATCTTAAAAATCAAGTATATCTATCATTACTTTGGTCTTCAGCTGGTACAGCAGTCACTTTTATTTCAAAAATAATTGTTTTGTCAGTTTTGGCCAGGTTGTTATCTCCAAATGAATTTGGTAAAGTAGGTGTAGCCATTCTTGTTGTAGATTTTGGAAGGAAATTTACTCAAATAGGAATGGGGCCAGCTATCATTCAACGCAAAGTATTATTACCAATTCATATTTCTACGGGGCATATCGTAAATATTATTTTAAACGTTTTAATGTTTTTTTTAATATTTCTTATATCTCCATGGATTGCAACATTTTTTAATACCAGTGAAATTATAAATATTTTAAGAGTTCTTTCATTTTGTTTTCTTATCAGAAGTATCTCCATTATACCGTTAGCTTTAATCACACGAAACATAAATTTTAAAATAAATGCAAAAATAGATAGCATTTCCTATGTGTTTGGATATGGATTTTTTGGAGTTGTTTCTGCCCTTTTAAATTTTGGTTTATGGTCTTTAGTTATTGCTATAATTATGGAGGCAATTTTCAAAACAATATTAATATTACATTATAATAAGGAAAAAGTTAGTTATAAATTCTGTTTTAAAGCATTGCAAGATTTGTTAAATTTTGGTATTGGACAAAGTATTTATCAATTTAGTAATTACTTTGCACTACAGGGCGATAATTTTGTTGTAGGGAAGTTTTTGGGGGCATCACAACTTGGTATATATGGGAGAGCGTATCAACTTATTTCAATGCCAAGTAAATTATTTGCTCAAGCTTTTGGTAAAGTTCTTTTCCCAGTATTTTCAAAAATACAAGACAATACAATGAAATTACAACACATATACGTTAATGGTATAAAAATAGCTGGTACTGTTATTATTCCATTTGGAGTTTTAATTTCATTCTGTGCTCCTGAAATAATACAAATATTACTTGGTGATCAATGGATGGAAGCTGTCATGCCTGTTAGAATTTTTGCAATGGTCATTTATTTTAGAATATTATACGCAATAAGCAATATCGTATTGAAATCTACTGGTAATGTTTATATTATGGCTTACTTACAAATATTTTATGGTTTAACCGTTCTAATTTTATCATACGTTGGAAGTATATTTTACGGTGTATCAGGAGTTGCAATTGGTGTTTCTTTAAGTATTTTTTTACATATTATTATTGTAAATATTGCTTTAAAAATGAAATTAGATTTTTCATTCAATAGATTTTTATTGTCAATTTCACCTTCATTTATATTAGGCTTTTTTAACTTTATTTTATTTTATCTAACTCATATATTACTTTCAGGTACTGAATTTCATCCCCTAGTTTCTTTAATAGTTTACGGCACTATAATGCTATCATTCTCTTCTTTTTGTATTTATATTTTTCCAGAAATTTTTCTTGGTATTTACCATACAAAAATATTAAGTAATTTAAAATTAAAATAAATTTAATTTAATGAAATATTTAGTATATGTAGTTTCAATATTTATTTTATTGTGTTTTGATTTTGTTTGGTTAGGAGGAATTATCCCTATTTGGATTTTCTTAACGGGGGTTATTATTTTAATAAACCTAAATCAAATAAATTACGTTTTAACTAAAATCTTATCTAAAGAGATAAAAAAAATTATTTTTTATTTTTTTGTATACACTATTTACATTCTCGTAATAAAGTTATTTAGTGATTCATTTGATTTTGAATACGCTGTTGGTATGATATCTATAGTGTCATTTATTACATTTATACTTGTAGGTTACAAACTAAATACAAAGGATTTAATACTTGTAGTTGGTTTTAGTATTCTGTTTCATGGTTTATTCGTAATTGGACAGGTACTTGGTTATTCTTGGGCGTGGGATTTTGTGAGTAGTTTAATGAGTTCTAAGGAATCAATATCGAAAGGTACGACTGATCTTGTAAATGAGCGATATTATGATAATGCTTTTAGTGCTTATGGTCGCGTTAAAGGAACAAATGTTCACATTCATGTTTTTTCCTCTATTATCGGGTCTCTTGCAATGTTTTTGTTTTTAGCTGTTAAAGAAAAATTAATAGTTTTTAAATCCAGACTTAAAGAGTTGATAACCTTTCTAATTTCATTAATTGGGTTGATGTCTTTATTTTTAACCTTCACCAGATCAATAATTATACCTTCTTTATTAATTTTTTTATATAATATTTTGAAATTTAAAAACTCATTTAAAAATATAATAATTTTATTTTTTATTGGTTCATTAGTGTTTATTAGTTATAATTATTTCTTTGAATCTATTGAGTTTAGGGCTTTTAATAGATTATTCACCTCTTTTGGTGATGATGTAAGTAACGCTGACCAAGTAAGACTAATGACTTACAAAACATCCTTCGATGCCATCTCAGATTCTCCCTTTTTTGGTGGCGGAAGATATAACTATGATGTTCCACCGCATAATATAATTTTGAATATTGCTGTTAAATTTGGAATATTGGGTTTAATTTTCTATTTGATAGCAATTTGGAACTTGTTTAAATTTTATTTTAAAAGAAGATCTATGTTTTTAAATAAAAAGCACAAAATATTAGTGTCTTTATTAGGCATAGTTTTTTTTATAAATTTATTTAACGCAATGTTTCATACCAATACTTATTTAAATAAAAGTACATACCAATTACTTTTTACTGCTGTTATTATTGGACAGATCCTTAGGGAGGAGCAAATTATAAAATATTTTTTTGATAAAAGAAAGACAATGTAATTTTAAAATGTTTTATAAGTTATACAGGTTTTACATGTTTTCTACAGCAAGGTATAGAAAGTTTCCAGAACTTTTAATAGTTGGTGTTCAAAAGGGTGGCACAACTTCTTTATTTAGGGATTTGGAAAAATCTTACAAACTTAAAATTCAAGAATTATAAAGACTGAAAATTTCAAAAATAATAACTATTAAATGTTGAGAAAATATATTTATAAAATTTTTAGATTTTGGATGCTGTTAACAGCAAAATTCAGAAAAATGCCAGATTTTATTATCGTTGGTGTTCAAAAGGGTGGCACAACTTCTTTATTTAAGGATTTGGAAAATCATAAAAGCATAAAATTTAACAATAACAAAGAAATTCATTTTTTTGACAGACACTATTCAAAGGGTATATCTTGGTATAGAAGTTGGTTCCCCCTCAAAATAGACAGAAGACTAACAGGAGAGGCAACTCCAAGTTATATTTTTTATCCAAATGTGATTAAAAGAATGAAACTATATCTACCAAAAGTAAAGTTAATTTTATTATTACGAAATCCAGTAGATAGAGCTTATTCTCACTTCCAAATGGAAAAAAGAAAGTTTCGTGAAAATTTGTCATTTGAGGAGGCTATAAAACATGAGCGATTAAATTTATCATCACTTTACGTTCAAGTACAAGAAAACAACGATAAACATGCAAATGAAATATTAATAAATAAATCATATTTGAGCAGGGGACTTTACGCTGACCAAATAAAAATCTTATTCGATAATTATGATAAATCTAGAATACTAATAATAGAGAGTGAAAATTTTAAAAATAATAAGCTGACAACTTTAAATGAAGTCTGTGATTTTTTAGGTATCGATTATTTTAAAAAATATCATTTGATTAAAGACCAAAATGTTCATAGCTACCCCCAAATTAGTAAAAAAACAAAAGAGTTACTAAAAAGGTATTATATCGAACCTAACAAAATTTTGTATAAACTAATAAAAACTAAGTATAATTGGTGATTGTTAATTGTAATATTAAAAATTTCATTTAATGATTTGTTGTCTAAACTATGATAAAAAAAAATAAAATTATTTTGCTTACTTATAAAAATAGATCTGGATCTACTTTTTTACTAAATAAATTAGATAAATACAAAGATATTTGTTCCGTTAGTGAGGGTGGTGGAATAGTAAAATTATTAGATAATCCAGACGAAAGTTTCACTGAAAGTAGTTTCAATTCCATACTAAGAAAGATCTCAAACCCAAAAGATAAATTATTTTCATGGAATTTATTTAATGAAGATTTAACAGGCTTAAAAAATTGTATTACTAACTGGGAAGCATTTCAGTATATTTTACAAGTGTATAAAAATAAAAATAAGCCAGAGTCAAGTTATATTATTTTTAAGCATCCAAGAATAAATTCAATAATAAAAAATTTTGGATATGATTTTTTTAATAAAAATGAGGTGTATTTAATATTTTTAGTTAGGGATGGTAGGGCAATTTATGCCTCAAGTAAATTTAATAAACAATCAACTAAAAATATTCCGATGGAAGTTAATCCATTTTTATCTGCTAAAGGTTGGAGGACTTACTTAATAAACATAGAAAATAATATTAAAAAAATTAGTTCTAAATCTTTTATTATAATAAAATATGAGGATTTAGTTGGCAAATATGAGGAAACAATTTTTAAAGTAATTTCATTTTTAGGTTGTAAGAGAGATTTAATTTCATCATCATTATTGTCAAAAAATCTACATAAAAACCAAAGGCATCTCCATCCAAATATTGACAAAAGAGCAGATATTAGTTTAGTTAATAATTGGAAAAAAAAATTATCAAAAAAAGAAATAATAGCTTTTCAGTATAAAAACACAGAACACTTAGAAAATTATGGTTATAAAATATTATTGTTTGATTATTTTGAGTTCAACAAAAATATGTATTGGATGTTTTGTATTTTGAAATCTTTTTGGTTCAAATTGAAATCTTTTTATAAAAAATAATATTTTAATTAAAAAAAAACACGACTTGGGAAACAATGTAACAATTGGAATTTTTACAGTAAAGAATTTTGCTTACTCTAATGGTAAATATTATACTTACGGTGGCTTTGGAAACTATATAATAGATTTTAGTAAGTATTTTAAAAAAGTAATACTATTGGCTCATGTTATAGAAATAGAACCACCCTACGGATATTACTTAGTGGATATACCAAACATAGAAATAGTTAGTTTGCCTCCAGTTAGAGGTGAATTACAGGTGCTATTAAAATTAAGAAATTATTTTAAAATCGCTAAAAATCATATCCATAAAATGGATATCATTGAAGCTAGAATGCCGGATTACTCAGGTATTGTAGGAGCAATACTTGCAAAAAAAAATAATAAGCCACTTTTTAATATTATTATAGATGATTGGTATTTGCAAGCTAAAAGTGTACCTTTTTTTAAAAAGCTAGGTTTAGGAGCATTGTTAAAGGTACACTTATTTATTTATGATTTTTTAGAGAGAAAACTATGTAAAGGAGAGATTGTTTTAGCCCAAGGGAAGACATGTTATCAAAAACACGTTAAAAATGCAAAAAAATGTTATAAAATACTTTCTAGTGCTCACCAATTAAAAGATATTACTAATGAACTTCATCCTAAGTTCAGCAAAAATCAGTTTACAATTCTAAATGTTGGTCGTTTAAACACAGTAAAAAATCAACAACTTATTTTACATGCAGTAGCTATACTAAATAAGAATTTTGATTATCATAAATACAAAATCGAGCACGTAGGTGAAGGAAGTAAAAAAAATGAACTATTAAAATTAGCAAAAAAATTAAATATTGAAAGTTGCATAAATTTTAATGGTCGAGTGAAATATGGAAAAGATTTGTGGTATTTTTTTGATAAGGCAGATTGTTTTGTTTTATCCAGTACTTCCGAGGGTACACCAAAGGTTTTATTAGAAGCTTGCGCAAGAGGGTTGCCAATAATTGCATCAGATGTAGCTGGCGTTACTACTACAATTAATCATAACAAAAATGGATATATTTTTCCATCTAATGACATTAATGAATTAGTAAAAAGAATAAAAGATATTTCGGAAAATAAAAATGATAGATATCAAATGCGTCTAAAAGCTATTCAAACTGCAAAAGAAAATACACTTGAATATCGAAATAAGGAAATGATATCAATTATATCAAAATCATTTCCGAATTTAAATATTGAGTGCCCTCTATCTAAATAGCCTAAATGAAAATATGTCTATAAAAGTATTACAAATAGTTGTTTCAAAAAATGTAAGTGGAATAAAATCAAGTGTTACTGGTCCAGAAAGACGTGCAGCTAATTTGGCAAAAAACTGGTTAAAACATGGTATTGAAGTCGTTATTTGTTATCCAACTTCTGGAAGTTTACATCATTATTTTAATGATGCAAACTTAAAAGTTATAGATTTCGAAATTAAAGGCAAATTTGATTTTTTTGCTATTAAAACTCTAAAAAAGATTATTGTAGAAAACAATATTGATTTAGTTCATAGTCAAGGTGCAGCAGCATTAGATTTAATTGTGAGTTTATCTGCTAAGCAGGCACGTGTACCTTCTGTTGTTACTAGACCCGTTATGATATGCAATCAAATACATTACTCCAAAATAAAACGAAAAGTTTATGAAATATTAGATCAAAATATCACTCTTAAACTTGTAGACAAGCTAATTGCTGTATCACATTTAGGGGCTTCTATTTTGAAAAATAGATATAATGTGCATGAACAAAAAATAAAGATTATTCACAACGGCGTAGATTTAGAAAAATTTGAGCCTAAAAGTAATATTAAATCTCATAAAACTGAATCAGAAGAAATTATAGTAGGTATGGTAGGACATTTAACCTCATTTAAAGGTTGGTATGATTTTATTAAAACCATAAAATTAATTAACGAAAGAACAACTTTTAAAATAAAAGCTTTTATTATCGGTGATGGTATTATGAGAGAGGAATTAGAAGATAAAGTAGCTTATCTAGGATTAAGTGATGTATTTGTATTTACCGGTTATCAGGATAAAATTAAGGATATATTAAATCAACTAGATATATTTCTTTTCACCACTCATAGAGAAGGTTTATCTGTTGCTGTAATTGAGGTTTTAGCATCAGGTTTACCAATAGTAGCAACCAATATTGGAGGGATAAATGAACAAATTGATGAAGGAGAAAATGGTTATGTATTATCTAAAGGGGATGTCGATGGTATGGCAGATAAATGTCTTGAATTAATAAATAATCATGAATTACGGATTAAATTTGGAAAAAAATCAAGAGAAATAGCAGAAGAACGTTTTTCTCAAAAAAGAATGTTTTTAGAACATATTGAATGTTATAAAAATGTTTTAAAAATAAACTTTTAAGTTGATTTTAATATGATATTTGATTCATTAGAATTTTTTATTTACTTGCCAACAGTATTTATTTTATACTGGTTCATATTTAACAAAAATCTAAGTTTACAAAATATTTTTTTTTTAACAGTAAGTTATATTTTTTACGGTTGGTGGGATTGGCGTTTTTTAGGCTTGATTTTTATTAGTTCATTGGTAGACTATTTTATTGGTTTGTCACTTGGGAAAGTTAATGTAAACAAAAAAAGAAAATTATTATTGTATTTAAGCTTTATAGTTAATTTAGGGACTTTAGGTTTTTTTAAATATTATAATTTTTTTATTGAAAGTTTTGTTGATTCTTTTTCATCTCTAGGAGTGGAATTAAATTTCACTACACTTAATATTATACTTCCCGTAGGTATAAGCTTTTACACATTTCAAACATTAAGTTATACCATTGATGTTTATAAGCAAAAATTGAAACCCACAAGTAATATACTATCTTTTTTTGCATTTGTTAGTTTTTTTCCACAGCTAGTTGCAGGCCCAATTGAAAGGGCATCAAATTTGTTGCCACAATTTTATAAAACCAGAAAGTTTAATTATTTTGAAGCACGAGATGGTATGCAACAAATTTTATGGGGTTTTTTTAAGAAAATTGTCATAGCGGATAATTGTGCAATAATTGCAAATAATATTTTTGAAAATTACCAAGAATATTCAGGGATAACACTTATGATTGGAGCAATTTATTTTGCTTTTCAAATTTATGGGGATTTTTCAGGTTATTCGGATATTGCAATAGGTACAGCTAAATTATTTGGCATAAAGTTAATGTGTAATTTTAAATACCCATATTTCTCTAGAGATATTGCAGAGTTTTGGCGAAGATGGCATATATCTCTTTCGACTTGGTTTAGGGATTATCTTTACATTCCGCTTGGGGGTAGTAGAGGTTCACTTAAAGTAAAAATCCGAAATATATTTGCAATATTTATTGTAAGTGGTTTTTGGCATGGTGCAAACTGGACATTCATAATTTGGGGATTAGTTAATGCAATTTATTTCTTACCATCAATGATAGCAGGTACTAATCGAAATAATATAGGGATAGTTGCAAAAAATTCAAATATTCCGGCAATGAAGGAAATATTTCAAATTTTATTTACATTTCTATTAACCAATTTAGCATGGGTTATTTTTCGTTCAAAAACTGTTATGGATTCCATAAATTATTTTTCAATAATTTTTTCTAAATCCTTTTTCTCTATTCCAAATTTTCCTGATTTACGTTTTTTCCCTTTCATTTTGATTTTAGTTATTTGGGAATGGTTTAGCAGAAAACACGAACATGGTTTAAATATTATAAATAACAAGCATTTTATATTTCGATGGGGAGCTTATCTGTTTTTGATAATTTTAATTATTAAATATTTTGGACGAGAATCACCATTTATTTACTTTCAATTTTAAAATTACTTAATGATGAATAAATTCTTATTAAAAGTAATTAAATTTTCAATATTCTGCTCAATTTGTTTTTTATTAAGTTATTTTTTAAATATTTATTTTTTTGAATTTGACAGATTTTCTTCCTCAAAAAAAACATTTATTGTTGGAGATTCCCATGCTATGTGCTCTCTGAATCCCTCAATTATTGAAAACTCGGTTAACCTAGGCTCAAAAGGGGAAACTTTAAATATTACTTATCATAAATTACAATATTTAAATAAAATTAATAACATAAATACTTTAGTAATTAGTTTGTCTTATCACTCTATATCGCATAATTTTTTAGAAGAACGTATTTTAAACAAAAGCAATTTACAAAAGGTTGTAGATAACTATTATCCCTTTTTAAATAGCAATATTATCAAAGAGTTGAATGTTGATTTTAAAAAATATTATACCGGAATGGCTAATAATATTTTGTTACCTAGATTCATGTATATTAATAATTATTTTCAACTACCAGAAATGAAAAATTACCCATATTTAGATGGATTTAAATATAGTACGAGTATGAATTTGGATAAAAAAAAACTAGAGAGTAAACTTCAAGGTCATTTTGGTGAAAATATTTTCACTATTTCCTCAGTTGCAGTCAAGTATATTTACAAACTTGTTGAATTTTCAAAAAAAAATCAAATCAATTTAATTTTTATAAATACCCCCGTGCATAATAAATATTACGAACGTATACCAAAAGAATTAAAAGAACAGTACACAGAAATACAAACAAAAATAAAAAAGGAACCTAATATTTATTTTTTAGATTATTCAAATTTAAATTTGGAAGACAGTTTTTATTTAGACTTTGACCACACTAACAACAAGGGAGCTAAACTAGTTTCTGAAAAGTTAAATTTTTTTTTAAAAAATATTAAGTAAGCTATAAAAATAAATTGCATGAAAATTATTTATTTGGGTCATCATGCATTAGGTGATGTAGTAATGAAGATACCTGCCATACGTTATCTAATTAATAAATTTGGGAATGAAAGTGTCTATTTTACTGTGAGAGACAATAGTGTGAAAGATTTCTTAATAAATCATACACCTCTTCTTAAGGATAATTTTTTAATATATAATAACGGAATGTCTGTTTTGGAAAAATTTTCTCTGATACGATATATTAGAAATTTAAATTTTGATTACTTTATTTTACCACCTACAATAAATAATAAAAATGGAAAATTCTTATTCCAGCTAAGTAATTCTAAAAAACTAATTTCTCATCACAATATTCATTCAATACCTAAAAAAAATGAGGTTTATGTGTCTAAATTTAAACATAAGGTCCTCCAAAATATTGAGTTTGTTCGTTATTTCGAAAATTGGAATGATAAAAAAATATTAGATTTCACAAACGAAAACTATTTCTTAGATAACTTAGTTAATAGTAATTTAAAAAGTTTTAATTTAGAAGAAAAGTATATAGTTCTTCAGCCTGGAAGCGGTGGTAATATTCACAAAAGATATCCTGTTAATAAGTGGCAAGAATTAATTACTCTAATAACAGAAAAATATTCTACTTATAATATTTATGTTAGCGGAGTTGGAAAAGAAGAATCTAATCTTGCAAATACTATAATAAATTTTTTCGATCCATGTCATATTAGAATTAAAAGTATCGTTAATAAATATTCCCTATCAGAAACAATGACAATTATTAGAAATTCAAATTTGTTTATTTCTGCAGATTGTGGTCCAACACATATAGCATCTATTATGAAAACAAAAATGGTAACAATTTTTGGTCCGACTGATTTTGAGATTACCGGACCATATTCACACTGTACACCAATTAGAATATATCCTAAATTGAAATGTATGCCATGTCATTTATCAAAAAAATATGGAAATAGAGGCTGTGATTCTGTCGATTGTCTTCAAGATTTAGATAATTTAAAAATATTGAAAGCAATAGATGAAAATTTGAAATAGTTATACAATGATGAATTTTTTAAAAAATTATGAGATATAGTTGGAATATAATTAATCAAAAAATAAAAACTTGCGATGAATTAGAAATAATTGTCAAACAGTGGAAATTTAAAAATAAAAAAGTTGTTTTCACCAACGGATGTTTTGACATTCTTCATTATGGCCACATACGATATTTAGCTAAGGCAAAGGATGAAGGAGATTTTTTGGTGGTTGCTTTAAATTCTTCAGAATCAATATCAAGGTTAAAAGGAAAACATCGGCCAATTAATGATGATTTAACTAGAACCTACATTATGGCCTCACTTGATTTTGTGGATGCAGTTGTTGTTTTTAATAATGATACTCCCTATGAATTAATAGATAAAATTAAACCCAATTTATTAGTCAAAGGCGGAGATTGGAAAACTCATCAAATAGTGGGTTCTGATATTGTTAATAAATTAGGAGGTGTTGTTAAAAGCTTACCTTTTGTAAAAGGTTATTCAACCACTGGAATTGAAGAAAAAATTAAAACAGAAGCAATCAAACAATTTAGAAAAAACAATAAATATTAAAAATTGAATAAAATAATTAAATTAGTAAAGCAATTAAAAAGAAATAAGTTATCAATTAATTTAATAGGCTATTATTATAAGAGAACTTTACCTTTAGTTTATTATCCATTTGTAAAAAAAAGAATTCCAAAGAAAATTGTTTTTTTTATTGGAAATCAAGGCGATGGGATGAGTTTTGTAACTAGAGTTCTACGTAAGCATAATAATTTAATTTCAATAAGTGGTAATCATAATTATTGGAGTGGTGCGGATGAAATTGCAACGGTAATGGAGCCGGTTCTTCCATATAGCCTTAGGCTTCCAGGTCTGCTAACAAAGGAAAGAATAAAAACCACTTTAAGCCCCCCTAGATCATGGTCATACGGAGCTGATAATTTTTTTGATCATTACCTTGCTAATGAAGAAGATTATAATGAAATTGAAGCTAATACTTTTTTGAAAATTATCTCAACGGCGCTCTGGAGATTCGGTTCAGATAAAATTTTTATTGACAAAAGCCAGGTATATTCATTAAAGATGAAGCTACTTCAAAAAATTTTTAAAGACAGGGTTCATTTTGTTCATATTACACGTAATCCTCTTATTTCTTGCTATAGAGCAGCTTCTGGAAAGGCTGGAGATCTTAAGCGATATTCTGAAAAATTAGACTTTGAAGATTTGTTAGATATTTCAATACAACATTGGAATAATATTTCCGTTGAAATTTCTTCATCAAAAAAAGCTGTCACTAATTATTCTCGGTTTAAAATCGAGGATATTTTAGATAATCCGTCTTTCTACTTTAATGAAATATGTAAATCAATTGGCATTGAATTTAATTCAAGTATGTTACCAAAACCTAACGACAAAATACCTCACTTTAGTAAATATAAAGATCGCTGGTTTCCAATACGAAAGGATATAAATAGTTCTTATTTACTAAGTATGAATAGTGAAATAAAAAATAAAATAAAAAAAAATTTAAATCAGAAAATTGCAATTGAGCAAGGTTATAAATTATGAAACAAATTATACAAGACCTTAAAAAAGGTGATACAATTTTAGAAGAGTTGCCAGTGCCTATAGTTAAATCTGGAAGTGTTCTCATACAAACATCAAGAACTTTAGTGTCACTTGGTACAGAAAGAATGTTGGTGGATTTTGGAAAAGCAAATTTTGTTCAAAAAGCAAAACAACAACCAGATAAGGTTAAAATGGTGTTAGATAAGGTAAAGACTGATGGTTTACGCCCAACTTTAGAGGCTGTATTTAATAAACTTGGTCAACCATTGCCTCTAGGATATAGTAATGTAGGAAAAGTTGTAGCAGTAGGGAAAGGAGTAACAGAATTTTCAATCGGCGATAGAGTTGCTTCTAATGGTAATCACGCAGAGTATGTTTGCGTCCCAAAAAATTTAGTTGTGAAAATTCCTGCTAATGTAACTGATGAAGAAGCAGTTTTTACAGTGATAGGAGCTATTGGACTACAAGGAATTCGATTATTGCAACCAACCTTTGGAGAAACGATTGTAGTTGTTGGTCTTGGTTTAATAGGACTCATTACTGCAGAATTACTTTTAGCAAATGGATGTAATGTGATAGGTTTTGATTTTGATCCTGAGAAAATCAGAATAGCAAACAAGAAAGGAATTATTGCTGTTAATCCTTCTGATGGAACAGATCAAGTAAAATTCGTAGAGTCATATACAAATGGTATAGGTGCAGATGGAGTCATTATTACTGCCTCAAATAAAAGCAATGACATTATTTCTCAATCAGCTAATATGTGCCGTAAACGAGGAAGAATAATACTCGTAGGAGTTATTGGATTGGATATTAGTAGAGCGGACTTTTATGAAAAAGAAATTTCATTCCAAGTTTCTTGCTCATACGGAGCAGGAAGATATGATGAAGAATACGAACAAAAAGGACATGATTACCCTATTGGATATGTGAGATGGACAGAAAAACGAAATTTTGAAGCTGTATTAAATGCAATTTCAAAGAAAACCTTAGATGTAAGTACTTTAATAACAGGTAGAGTTCCTTTGAATGATTATCAGAAGATTTATGGAGACATGTCTAATCCAAAGTCAATTGCCTCTATTTTAGAATATTCTTCTACAGACAAACAAGAATGTACAATTCAAATTAGTAATAAGTCATTTTTAGGAAAGAAAGGAGTTTTAGGAATTATCGGATCAGGAAATTTTACAAGTTCTACAATTCTACCAAATCTCAAGAAAATTAATGCTAATATAAAATACATTGCTAGTTCAGGGGGGTTATCCTCAACCATCATGGCTAAGAAGCACAATATTGCTAATTCAACTTCAGATTATCATCAAATATTAAATGATGATGATGTCGATTTGGTACTGATTACAACGCAACACCATATGCATGCAAAAATGACGATGGAAGCAATCAGTGCAGGTAAAAGTGTATTTGTAGAAAAACCATTAGCTATGAATCAAAAGGAATTAGATCAAATTATAGAAGCTTACAATGTTAATAATGTTAATATAACAGTTGGATTTAATAGAAGATTTGCCCCGTTAGCAAAGAAAATGAAAAGAGCATTGGGAAGTTCTACTACTCCAATTAACATTGTTGCTACTATGAATGCTGGATTCATACCGAAAAATGTTTGGATCCATGATATGGAAATTGGCGGAGGAAGAATTATAGGTGAAGCATGTCATTACATAGACTTATGTTCTTACTTAGCAGGATCAAAAGTAATTTCTGTTTGTATGAATGCTATGGGAAATAATCCTGAAGAAAATACTGATAATGCTAGTATTTTATTGAAATATGAAAATGGGACAAATGCTGTTATTAATTATTTTGCCAACGGTAGCAAAGGCTATTCTAAAGAAAGAGTAGAGGTGTATTCTCAAGAGCGAACACTTATTATGGATAATTGGAGAAAATTAAAAGGTTATAGTTTCAAAGGTTTTTCTAGTGCAAAATCTGGACAAGATAAGGGACATTTTAATCAATTTAAAGAATTAGTAAACCAACAAAAAAATGGAGGTGAAGCTATTATTCCTTTTGATGAAATTGTAAATACAACAAGAGCCTCTTTTGCTGCCATAAATTCATTGAAAGAAGGGAAGTGGATATCTATAAAATAAAACTACTTTATAATACAGTAAAATACCTAAAACTAATACAGGTATATTATCGATTGTATTATTTTTTGCGAAACAGAATCTTTAGTAAAGAAGCCGCCAAAAAAACAGTTCTTATCATTGATACAATAAAATGGTCGAATAAATTAAATTCTCCGTTAAGCTATATAGAGGAAACAAACTCTTTCAATTTTTTAAACATATCGCACAATTTTTCAGGTGTAATTAATTGGAATTATGATAAGTACGGAAAGTTGTGGACGTATAATTTAAATTATTTTGATTTTCTCAATCAAGAAGATATGCCTCGAGAAATTGGGATAAATCTTATCAATGAATACATTAAGAATGGTAATATTTTAAAAGAAGGAAAAGAACCGTATCCAATTTCTTTAAGAGGAATAAATTGGGTGAAGTTTCTTGCGGAAAATACTATTAAGGATACTTTAATTGATAAAACACTCTATCATCATTATAAGACATTACTCAAAAACTTAGAATATCACTTGTTAGGAAATCATTTGTTAGAAAATGCATTTTCATTACTTTTTGGGGCATACTATTTCCAGGATGAGAAGTTGTATGCTAAATCTAAAAAGCTACTCATTTCAGAATTAGACGAACAGATCTTAAACGATGGTGCGCATTATGAATTGTCTCCAATGTATCACCAGATTATTTTAACAAGATTATTGGATTGTATTCAGCTAATTAAGTTAAACAGTGCATGGAAAAGAAATGATTTATTATTATTTCTAGAAGAAAAAGCTAGTTTAATGATTTCTTGGCTTAAAAACATAACTTATAAGAATGGAAATATTCCAATGGTTAATGATGCAACGTTTAATATTGCACCAAACTCAAAAAAAATATTTTTTTATGCAAACCAACTAGGAATTAATAGTCAAAATATTCCACTTTCAGATTCTGGTTATCGAAAAATTAAAACCAATAACTATGAGTTGTTTATTGACGTTGGCAATGTTGGTCCCGATTATCAACCAGGACATGCCCATAGTGATACTTTTAATTTTGAATTGATTAAAAACGGAAATCCAATTTTTGTAGACACTGGTATATCTACTTATGAGAAGAGTGCTATTCGACAATATGAAAGAGCAACACAGTCACATAATACTGTGAAAATAGGCGATAAAGATCAAACTCAAGTTTGGGAAGGGTTTCGTGTAGCTAAAAGAGCTAAAATAATTCATTTAATAGAAATGTCAAATTATATAGAAGTTAGTCATAATGGATATTTAGGTGATGGTTATATTCATACGAGGACTTTTTTTTGGTCTACAAATGAATTGATAATTGAAGATAAAATAAGCAAATCCACACGAAATACTGCAATAGCTTTTTTTCATTTGCACTCAAAAACACCTAAACCTCAGATTACAGAAAATAGTGTTTTTATTTCTACTTTGTCATTATATGTTGTATTTGAAAATGCAAAAAATATAAGTATTGAAGAATATAATTTATCTAAAGGCTTTAATAAAACGATATTAGCCTTTGTTATTAAAGTAGTTTTTGATAAAGTGTTGAAAACAAAAATTCATTTATGAAATCTTTTTTTATAATTTCAAATTATTTTCCACCAGAAATAGGTGCTGCCTCAAGTAGAATATTTCAGCTTGCAAAAAATCTAAAATTGAATTATCCTCATACTGAGGTAATCTGTCCTTTTCCAAATTATCCAACAGGTAAGATTATAGGTACATACAGTGGTTTTTATCAAGAAGAAATCATTGATAAAATCAAATGTCATAGATTATACATTCTGCCATCTAATTCCTCTAGTCCTATAAAGAGACTGGTTTCTATGATTTCTTTTGCGTTATCAATATGGATTTTATTATTCAAAAAATCAACATATAAATCTGAAAATATTATCATTCAAAATTCTCCATTACTAGTTAGTTTTTCTTCAATTTTATTGTTTAAAAAAATATTAAATAAAAAAATAATACTGAATGTTTCTGATTTATGGCCACAGTCAGCTGTTGATCTTGGAGTTATTAATAAAGACAGTTTTACTCATAAAATTTTTAAGAGAATTGAAAAGTTTAATTACAAAAATTCTGATAAGGTGATTGGTCAATCACAATATATCATTGATCATATGCTTACTTTATGTGATCGTCCAAGTTTCCTTTACAGAAACATTCCTCAAACTAATTTAAAGATCATTAAGTCTTTAGAAACAAACCAGACTATTAATTTTATTTACGCTGGTTTGTTGGGAGTAGCACAAGGAGTTTTAGAGATAATTAAAGTTTTGTGTAAATCAGATTTGAATTTTAAGTTTGATATTTATGGAGATGGAAATCAAAAAAAAGAAATTCAGGAATTTCTTAAAAATAATCCTACCAATAAAATCACATTTTTTGGTTCTATTACAAAATTCGATTTACAATCAAAGTATAGCCATTACCATTATTCTTTTGTTCCTCTAGTAGCTAAAATTAAAGGTGCCTTTCCCTCTAAAATTTATGAATTAATCATGTATAAAGTCCCTGTAATTTATATTGGAGATGGAGAAGCAAAAGATTTTGTGATTTCAAATAATTTAGGCTATCATTTAGATCCTAATGAAATTAATCAGTTGTATCATATGATGCAAAGGATTTTCAATAATCATGATAAAAAATATAAAGACTTAATTCTTAACTGTGAAAAGGTTTCTAAAAAAGAATTAAGCTTCAATAAACAATTTTTAAATTTTTTACTTTTTTTAGATGAATAAATATACTATAATTGGTGGATCAGGATTTGTAGGTTCTCGATTGATATCAATACTAGGAGTTGGGAATTGTCATAATTTAGACAAGAATATTTCTCCATTCTTCAGTGAAATTACAACAAAAGGTGATATTAGGTTTCCGAGTCAAATTTTGATTAATAAAGAGTCTAAATCTGTTGTTCTACTTGCTGCTGAGCACAGAGATGATGTTTCACCTACGTCGTTATATTATGATGTAAATATTGAAGGTACAAAAAATGTGCTAAGAGCGATGGACATAGCTGGGGTGAAAAATTTAATTTTCACAAGCTCGGTTGCTATTTATGGATTAAATAAAACTAATCCAGATGAGAATCACCCCAAAGATCCATTTAATCACTATGGTAAGAGTAAATGGAAAGCAGAGCTGGTAATCAAAGAATGGTACGATAATGATCCTATTAATAAATCGATAACAATACTTCGCCCTACTGTTATTTTTGGAGAAAGAAATAGAGGAAATGTGTATAATTTATTAAAGCAAATTTCATCAGGGAAATTTATAATGATTGGAAAAGGTCAAAACAAAAAATCTATGGCTTATGTTGGTAACATTGTTGCACTAATAAAAAATAGATTAGAGAAAAAAGAATTAGGCTATCATGTTTTTAATTATGCTGACAAGCCTGATTTATCTATGGTTGAACTTACACAAATAATAGAAGAAAAAATGAAAATTAAATTACCTTCTATCAAAATATCCTATTTTTTAGGAATGTTGGGTGGATACGGTTTTGATTTATTTTCTCTTATTACAAATAAAAAAACATCTATAAGTTCTGTTAGAGTAAGAAAGTTTTGCGCAATTACTCAGTTTAATGCTAAAAAAGCTCACAAAAGCTTTGTCCCGCCATACACATTAAAAGAGGGGCTCGATATTACTTTAGAGCATGAATTTATTAATCCAAAAGAGGATGAAATACTATTTTACAGTGAATAATTAGCTTATAAAGATGAGAGATTTATTTTAACAATAAACCATTAATCTTTAACTAAGATGAATTTAAAATTTCCTAAATAAAAAAATAATTACTACATCACAAATTGCAAATTATCTTAAATTTGAAAAAATAATTTAAATCTATGAAGCCCATTTATAATACAAAAATACTTTTATCAATTGTATTACTATTAGTACTACAATCCTGCGTTTCCAAAAAACAAATGCTGTATTTGCAAGATGTAGAGACAGTAAATAGTCAAGAAGTAACCTACAACAATCACACCCTGCAAGTAGATGATATATTAAAAATATCAGTAGGAGCACTCATGCCAGAGGCTGCCTTACCTTATAATAATATAACCGCGGGTAGTGTTGTTGCTAACAATATAGATGTCATGAAGCTTGATGGGTATCTAGTTTCTCAAAACAGTACCATTAACTTCCCGGTGTTGGGAGAACTTTCTGTAAAAGAAAAAACAGCTCAAGATCTAGAAAATGATATTAAAAAACTACTTGTTGACGGCGGCTATTTAATTAGCCCAAATGTAACAGTGCGTCTTTTAAACGCCAAGTTTACTATTTTGGGTGAAGTACAACGCCCTGGTACCTTTTCTTTTACAGAAAATAATATTAGTTTACTGCAAGCATTAGGTCTTGCCGGAGATCTAACAATTAACGGTAGCAGAGAAGATGTGATGGTGTTAAGATATGTAGACGGGGTGCAAACCACCCAGCGTATAGATCTTACCTCTTCCAGTTTTTTAAAAGGCCCTTACCTTATGGTAAAACCTAATGATGTAATTGTAGTAAATCCAAATAGTGCAAAACTTAAAACCGCAGGGTACGTGGGTAATGTATCTGCCATACTGGGTATTGCCTCAATTGTATTATCCTCAATCATACTTATAACAAGATAAATATGCAAGACAATTTTAAAGACCAGACTTACCTCCAAGAAGAGGATACTTTAGATATTAAAAAAGAAACTGGCTACTACCTGTTTTTTTGGCCCTATTTTTTGGCCGGTGTTATAATAGCGATAGTATCTGCTTTTTTGTATTTAAAAACCGCAGATCGTATCTATACCTCTAGCGCTCAATTACAAATTAAAAAACCCGCAGAAGATGCAGCCTCCTTTTTAACAGGCGGGATGGAGTTTTTTGGTTTTGATCAAGTAAATGTAGAGAATGATATTGCTGTGCTTACCTCTCAGCACATTTTAAGCCAAGTGGTAACCCGCCTAGATTTACAAACCAAGATATATACAGTAGGTAGAGTAAATGCACAATTACAATTTGACAATGAGTATAGTAGGTTTGTTTCTATAAAATCCCCAAATAACTATGTATATTGGGATGTAGAAATAACTAATAAAAAAGCATCCTTTACTAGCGATACTCTTAGTTTTACTATTGATAGAGGTGACGTGTTTAGCTATCGAGAATCTGAGATTACATTACATGACTCCTTGTTTTTAGAGAATCAAACCCTTATTATAGAAAAATATTCTTTAAACGATGCAGTTGCTGAATTAAGAAATAATTTAACAGCAACCGCAGCCTCCAAACAAGGTGAAATTATAAATTTAAATTTTGTAGGTGTCAATAAAAAGCGTAACGAGGCTATTTTAAATACTGTAATGCAGGTAATGCAGGATGACCAGGTAGAAGACAAACGTTTAATCTCTAAGGTAAGTTTGGCTTTTATTAACGATAGGCTAGATGGTCTTACAAAAAGTATTGATACCTTATCTCAAAATACCATTGCCTACCAAATGGCCAATGGTGTTTTTGATCCAGCAGCCCAAACAGGTAATGCCCTTTCTAATATTATAAAAGGACAAGAACAGGCTTTTGGCATTGGTATACAGCTAGAAATTGCCAAGGCGCTACTAGAAAAATTAGAAAGCCAGGCCAGCTATCAAATACTACCAGCAAATATTGGTATAGATAATGAGAGTGTGAATACCCTTGTAAACTCTTATAACGCCGTGGTAACTCAGCGTAATAATTTACTAATTAGCGCAACTACAAAAAGCCCAATGGTAATGCAGCTTTCTAGCCAACTAGATAATGCAAAGGCGGCTATTATAACAGGGGTTAATAGATATATAGAGGGGCTGCAAACATCACTCTCTGGCTTTAAAAACATGGAGGCTAAAACTAAAGGTATTGTTGCCGGCTTGCCCAGTAAAGAAAATACCCTAAGAGCCTATGCCAGAGACTTTAAAATTGTAGAGGAGCTATATGTATTTTTACTAGAGCGTAAAGAAGAGGCTTCTATAAGCTATATTTCTGCCTTGCCAAATATTAAGTTATTAAGCTACGGGGTATCTTCTAAATATCCTATTGCGCCAAAAGTACAAATTACATACCTGGCTGCTTTATTATTAGGCATACTTGTTCCTTTTGGTATTTTCTTTTTATTAAAGATTTTAGATAGCAAAATTAATACTAGAGATGATCTAGAAAATGGTTTAAGAGGAATTACAGTCCTCGGAGAAATGCCTTTTGCAGAAAACACCGAAGATCTAGATAATAGCGGTAGAGGGCTTATTGCAGAATCTGCAAGAGTGCTTCGCTCTGGTTTAAGCTTCCAGTTAAAAACAGACGCTACTAATATTATATGTGTTACCTCCACCATAAAGGGAGAGGGAAAATCTTTTGTGTCTTACAACTTGGCGCAGAGTTATAGCGCACTGGGTAAAAAAGTAATTTTGGTTGGCGCAGATTTAAGAAATCCTCAATTGCATAAGTTTTTAAAACAAAAAAGAGAAAACATTGGGCTTACTACCTATTTAAGTAACGAGAATTTTAATGATATAGATTCTTTAATTACAAAAGCTACTAAATCTGGCGGTTTAGATTATTTGCTTACAGGAGCTATACCTCCAAATCCATCAGAGCTTTTAATGCGCTCACGCACTAATGAGCTTCTTGATATATTAAAGCAAAGCTATGATTTAATAATTATAGATTCTGCGCCACTGCTACTAGTAAGTGATACAACAGCTCTTTTGCCACTTTGTGACTCTGTGGTGTATGTAACGAGGTCTCAATACTCAGAGAAAAAGACATTCTCGTTTATTTTAAATATGCAACAAAGAGAAAACGTTCCTCCTTTTGGTATGGTACTTAATGGCCTTAGATCTGGAGGCCTCACTGGTTCAAACTACGGGTATAAATACCGCTATAGTTACGGCTATACGTATAATTATGGATACGGCTATGGTTATGGTAGTGATGCAGATACAGAAAGCTAAATCTAGTATAAGTATAAAAAAACCACCCAATTGGGTGGTTTTTTTATATGCTATTTTTTAAGAAAATTCTGCGAGTTGAAACTCTCGTATCTTCTCCCACTGTATCCCTTGTTTTTTGGAGAGGCTTAAATTTTGCAAGGTTTTTAAATGTTGCGGGTTATGGGCATCTGTGGCTACAAAGTCATACAATCCCTCTTTTAAGAGTTTTTCTGCTTTTTGTTTTACCTCAGGCCCGTAATGGCCTAAAAGCGATAGCGCGTTTAATTGCAAGTAAAAGCCTTTGTTTTTTAACTCCTTATACTCTTTTATAGTAGGTATTGAGTGGTAGCGCTCTGGATGGGCTAAAATAGGAGTAATGTTGTTTTGTAAAAGGGTAAAACCAGCTTCTACTAGTAGTGTGGTTTCTGAGAAAAAATTAATCTCTACTAGGATGTACTCATCATTTAACAGCAAAGCAGGCATGCTGGTTTGCAAGTTTTTCATAAAAACCTCATCTATCATGTATTCTGCCGCGTAAGATTTTATTTTTTGGCTTTCTATCTTTGAAGTTTTAGCAGTTAAAATCTCAAAAGCATTTTTAATAGTAGTAGGCGTATTTGGATATAAATCTTGATATACATGGGGCGTAGGAAGTACACTTGTAATACCAAGCGCATCAAACTTCTCTAACATCTTTAAAGACATGCCAACACTTTTACTACCATCATCTACACCTGGTAAAAGGTGGTTGTGTATATCACAAAGGCCTTCAAATAATGGTTTTTTATGTTTTGCAAAAAAATCAAACATAGTTATTAATACGTTAGTTTAAATACAAAAATACAATATAATATAACAATGCTATTTTTGCAGCTAGCTTATTTCAATCTATATTTGCTTTTGATATTTTTGCCTAATTAAAGTATAAAAAAACACTACAATTATGAAAACGCGCCTATCTCTTTTTTTACTATGTTTTGTAATTGTTTTTTCTTTAAAAAGCCAAAACAAAGATGTTAATTACTCTGTAATTACAAGTACGGGCATCTCTAGTGATACCACCTTACCCTTTTGGCTAGTTGCAAACCAGTATGGTGCTGTGCCTAATAGTGATTACGGCCTTTTAAACACCGCTATTTTTAAAGACTATGATACCCCAGATACCTTGTTTGACTTGTCTTATAAAGCGAGCGCTACTGGTTTTATAGCCCAAGAAAATAAGCTGCTAGTAAATGAGCTGTACCTTGGTGTAAGGTTTAAAAACATTGTACTAGATATTGGCGCTAAAAACGATGCCGTTTTATGGAATAATCTATCTTCCTCTAATGGTAACATCATAAAATCAATCAATGCAAGAGCCATGCCTGGTGTAAATATTAAAACCAATAACTATGTATCCCTTCCTTTTGCAAGCTCTTGGCTAACAGTAAAGGCCAATTTTGCCCATTATTTTATGGATGATACCAGGTTTGTAGATAACACTAACCTGCATCATAAAAGCCTACATTTAAAATCTAGGCTAAGCCCAAAGTTTGCCATAATTACAGGATTAGATCACTACGTACAGTGGGGAGGTACTTCCCCAGATTTTGGCCCCCAGCCCAGTTCATTTAATGATTACATTAGAGTAATTTTTGGGGCAGAGGGAGGTAATACCTCAACAATCAATGATCAATTTAATGCCTTGGGTAACCATATAGGATCCTATTTATTACAATTTAACTACAGTGGTCAAAAAGCAAATTATAACTTTTACTACTCCCATCCCTTCGAGGATACCTCTGGAAGAGAGATGACCAATTGGCAAGACGGTTTGTATGGAGTTTTTATAGACCTAAAAAAACAAAAGGCTCTTGTAACGCATTTGCTAGCAGAGTTTACCTATACCAAAACCATGAGCAACATACCAAGATCTGCCAGTGGTCCAGATAATTATTTTAATAATAGTATCTACAAATCTGGCTGGACCTACTACGGCAATACCATAGGCTCGCCCTATTTTACACCAAAGCCAGAAGATGAAGATGGTATTACTAGGGGCGTTATAGTGGGTGATAATAGATTTGCAGCCTTTAACATTGGTGCCAATGGTTTTTTGAAATCTTTGCCTTATAAAATACTGCTAAGCCACACCACCTATTACGGGTGGTTTGGCCAGGAGTATGACCCTAACCCTTACCAGTTTTCTGGAATCTTAGATCTAGTTATACCTCAAGATATCTTTAACCTACCTTTTGATGTAGCTGCCAGTTTTGCTTTTGACGCAGGCACTTATAGACCCAAAAATGTTGGCGCTTTTGTAAGCATTACAAAAACAGGTAGTTTTTAAACACAGGTCCTATCTTAATAGCCTGAGTTTTTAATCTTCTAAGGCGCTTTTCTACTATCTTTGCTAGCGTATGAGTACACTAGTGCAAATTTCTGTTTTACCCTCTCGGCAAGAAGATGTCCCCTTTATCAAAGAGCTTGCTTTAACAAAGGCTAAATTATATGCAAATGATATAAGCCAGTGGCGCATCCGTAAAAGATCTATTGATGCGAGGCGAAAACCCATAAAAATAAATTTGCAAGTAGAGTTTTGGCTTCAAAACGAGCAAAGAGAGAGTATTCCTGCTTTTATAGCGCAAGATATTTCTAGTAAAAAAGAAATAGCCATTATTGGCGCAGGCCCTGCCGGGCTATATGCTGCCCTTCGCGCCATTGAGGCCGGGCTTAAACCCATAGTGTTTGAGAGGGGTAAAGATGTACGAGCGCGCCGCAGAGATTTGGCCATTATAAACAAAGAGCAAACGGTAAACCCAGAGTCAAATTACTGCTTTGGAGAGGGCGGCGCCGGCACTTATAGTGATGGTAAATTATATACCCGCAGCAAAAAAAGAGGCAATGTGTTAAAAGCCATACAGTGGTTTGTACATTTTGGCGCAGATCCAGACATACTAGTAGATGCCCACCCGCACATTGGCACCAATAAGCTCCCTAAAATTATCACCGCCATGAGAGAGGCCATTATTGCCGCAGGAGGACAGGTACATTTTAACTCAAAAATGACAGATATTATTGTCAAGGATAAAGCTATTAAGGGCATTCAAGTTAATGAAAAAGAAACTCATTATTTCTCTGAGCTTATTTTGGCCACCGGCCATTCTGCCCGTGATATCTTTTACCTATTACATAAAAAAAATATTGCCATTAAGGCCAAGCCTTTTGCTCTTGGGGTTAGGGTAGAGCATCAGCAAGCATTAATAGATACCATACAATACCATGGTGATGGAGATAATCCTTATTTACCGCCAGCCTCTTACGCTCTAGTGGAGCAAGTAGACGGCTTGGGGGTATACTCTTTTTGCATGTGTCCTGGCGGTATAATTGCGCCTTGTGCTACAAGCCAAAAGGAAGTGGTCACTAATGGCTGGAGCCCCAGCAAACGCAACAACCCTTATGCCAACTCTGGTGTTGTGGTGAGCGTGAGCCCTCAAGACTTGCCAAATTACACCCCAGAGAATCCTTTTGTTTGTCTAGAGTTTCAGCAGGAGGTAGAGCATGCTTGCTGGGAGGCTGCCGGTAAAACACAGCGTGTTCCTGCCCAAAGAATGGTAGATTTTGTAGAAGGGAACATCTCAAAAGATTTTCCAAAAACCTCCTACCAACCAGGGATTGTCTCTGTAGATTTAAATACAGTACTACCCAAACTGATAACGACTCGCTTGCAAAAAGCTTTTGTGGCTTTTGGCAAAAAAATGAAAGGCTACTATACCAACCAAGCAGTCTTGCATGCCCCAGAGAGTAGAACCTCCTCTCCGGTATTAATACCCCGCCATACAGATACCCTTGAGCATATAGACATAAAAGGGCTATATCCATGCGGGGAGGGTGCTGGATATGCCGGTGGCATCATATCTGCAGCCATTGATGGCATTAACTGTGTGGATGCCATTATAGAAAAGCTAAAAGTTTCTTAAATCTTTTATTAGCTTGTTACTAAGGCCAACGTTGTAGTATCTTTACTTTAATAAATTTACTCCCCTTGATTAAAGATTCTATCATTACTTTTTTATGGAGTATATCACCCTTTGGAGAGGCCAAAGTGGGTATTCCTTACGGTATTTTTCATGATTTAAATATCTTTTGGGTACTCTTTATATCTATAGTTGCCAATATTTTGGTGTTTCCTATCATGATGTTTTTCTTAGCGTACATCAACCGTACGTTGCTTCGCTGGCATTTTTATAAAAAAATGGCCATTTGGATTGCCAGAAGAGCTAAAGTAGGCTCTGGAGACAAAATTAAAAAATATGGCTTTTGGGGACTCATATTTTTTGTAATGATTCCTTTACCAGGTACCGGAGTATATGCCGGTAGTATTGCAGGGTATATTTTTAAAATAGATGCCCAAACTTCTTTTAAAGCAAATGCAATTGGTATTGTGATCTCCTCTATTATTGTTTGGTCAACCACGCTATTTGCAAAGGGTATGGCTTAAAGGCTTCACGATCTTGAATCCTCTCTTTACTCATTACTTTCTTTTTATATTTCTAGCTAATTTGCAGGATAGCTTTTTATTGGAAATACAACATTTTTTTTGTTGCACTGTAAAAACATACTTTAGAATTGTTATTTACATTATATTGATAGACTGCTAAAAAAATGATTCACAAAATTTTTAAAACAATTAATGCTCATTTTTATCGTTTAAATTAAGTGAAATAGATATTTTTGACATTCCCCAAAAACATCTAGGTGTTTTTAAAATTTATATAAGACATGAAAAACCTCATTTTTTCCCTACTTATTTTATCCTGTTTTTCGGCAGCTGCTCAAAATAATAATTTCAATAAATTTTCTCTAGAAACCTCCTTTGGTTTGAGCTATCCTATAGCGCCTTCTAATTTTTCTCTGCCTATTTTTGATGGAGTTGGTGTCAGTGACTTTGCAGGACCAAAACACTTTGATATTGGCGCTCGGTATATGATATCTGAGCTCTACGGATTTAAATTAAGCTACGCCTATGACCGTTTTCAATATGATGGATCTAATCTAGCATCTAATTTTTATCGTTTTGGTTTGGAGGCAGTATTTAATGTGTCTGAGCTTTTTAATGTACAGTTTAGTAGAAGACGCACCTTCCAGATACAACTCCATGGAGGCCTTGGTGGTACATTTGCAACCTCAAAAACTCAAACCGCCACAGACCGCATAGGAAATATTATACTTGGGGTAAGGCCTATGTTTAAGTTAACAAGTAATTTGGCGCTTACCACAGATTTGAGTTACATCGTTAATTTTAAACAGCATTATGATTATGCGGGTAGAAGTTTTTACTCTACAGAGCCTGATGGCCTTATCGGTGGTTTTTCAAATCTATCTGTTGGATTAAGTTTCTCACTAGGAGAAAGGCGAGTGCATGCAGATTTTTATTAAGCTCTTTAATTTAATTATTTGCCAATACAAAAATTTGCAAAGATGTTACCCAGCAAATCATCGTTGGTAATCTCACCTGTAATCTCACCAAAATAATACAAGGCTTGTCGTATGTCTATGGCCATAAGATCTCCGCTTATCCCGGCGTCAATACCTTCTTGTACACTTTGTATCTCCTCTAGTGCTTTTAATAAGGCATCATAATGCCTAGAGTTGGTTACAATGGTTTGATTGTTTGTAAGCGCACCGGTATTTACAAATTCTAGCAGAGATGTTTTTAAGCCCTCAACGCCCTCTCCCGTTTTTGCTGCAATTAATTGCAAGGATTTTATGCTATTTGTTAGGTGTGTTTTTTCTTTATTAGAAATGGTATCTGCCTTATTAGCTGCTACTATCAAGGCTTTTTGAGGGTATTTGTTTTTAATTTTCCCTATCTCTATTTGTAAATTTGCAATGGTATTTTTCTCCAAAAATAATTGAGAGCTATCTATTAAAAAAACAACTACCTGTGCCTGTTCTATTTTCTCAAATGTTTTTTTAATACCAAGGCTTTCAATGGTGTCTGTGGTTTCTCTAATTCCTGCCGTATCAATAAACCTAAAGCCAATACCCCCAATGCTTATTTCATCTTCTATAGTGTCTCTGGTAGTACCAGCAATATCACTAACAATAGCGCGGTGCTCATTTAAAAGGGCGTTTAAAAGGGTAGATTTACCCACATTTGGTTCTCCAACAATAGCTACAGGAATGCCATTTTTCAATACATTTCCTGTTGCAAATGAATCAATAAGGCGTTTTAATACAAAGGAGATTTTAGTAATTAATTTTTGAAAATCATCTCTGTTGGCAAAAGCTACGTCTTCTTCAGCAAAATCTAGTTCTAGCTCTATAAGTGATGCAAAATTAAGCAGTTCTTCTCTCAAGGCTGCTATCTCTGAAGAAAACCCACCACGCATTTGCTGTATGGCTAGTTGGTGGCTCGCCGCGCTATCACTAGCAATAAGATCTGCAACTGCCTCTGCTTGGCTTAAATCCATCTTACCGTTTAAAAAACTACGTAAAGTAAACTCTCCTGGGCTAGCCATTCTTGCATTTTTACGCAAACACAATTGTATGATTTCTTGTTGTATAAACGAGCTTCCATGACAAGAAAACTCTATGGTGTCTTCACCGGTATAACTATTTGGATTTTTAAATACCGTAGCAAGAACTTCATCTATCACCCTTTTGCCATCTTTAATATGCCCCAAATGTACCGTATGTGTTTGTTGGAGTTTAAGCGTTTTACCAGACACAGACTCAAAGATCTGTGTTGCGATATCCAAAGCCTTTTCTCCAGATAGTCTTATAACAGCAATAGCCCCTGCGCCAGCGGGTGTTGCCAATGCAACTACAGTGTCTTGATGTGTCATAGGTATCTGTGGTATATGGGTAATTAGTTTGCAAAAATAAACATTTATGCTAGAGTATAAGCATCTTAACACGCCGGTGTAACATTTATACTACTGCAGCTACTAATACTTTAAATAATATATCATGACCCAGCAAAAACCAAATAGCAACCCCTTGGTAAGAAGTATCCTTTTATTTTTGATAGTCTCTATTGCTGCCTTTGGTGTAACAACGCTTTTAATCAACTATGTATTTTAATTTGTATGGAGCTTTACAATCAAGATTTTAAAAAAATAGACAACAACCTTCTTGTGGTAACCCACTTATCCCAACTTCTAACCTATATCACAGGTTTTGGAGGTCTTGTTGTACCTCTTATACTGTGGCTTACTCAAAGAGATAAAGTTGTAGCCATGGAGCATCAAGGCAAACAAATCGTTAACTTTCAATTAAGTCTTATTGTGTATTGCATTCTATCCATACCCTTGATACTTGTTTTTGGCCTAGGAATACTTTTGCTCATTGGGGTAAGTATACTAAGCATAGCCATACCAATTGTAAATGCAATAAAAGTAAAAAATCAAGAGCCACCTGTGTATTTCATGAGTATTGATTTTATTAAATAGCCTCACTTTAACCCATAAAAAAAGTCTCGCAAATCGCAAGACTTTTTTGTTTTTGAAGATAGTAAACTAGCTGTTTAACATCACTGGCATGACCAGCATGGTAACAAGCTCTCCCTGGTCTAGACCATCTATAGGAGTTAAAATCCCAGCGCGGTTAGGAAGGCTCATCTCTAAAGACACATCTTGGCTTGTAAGGTTGTTTAACATTTCAGTTAAAAAACGAGAATTAAAACCAATTTGCATATCATCACCTTGGTAATCACAGGTAAGACGCTCCTCGGCTTTGTTACTGTAATCTATATCTTCTGCAGAGATGTTTAGCTCTGCACCAGCTATCTTTAAACGAATTTGATGGGTGGTTTTGTTAGAGAAAATAGAAACACGACGCACTGAATTTAAAAATAGATTGCGGTCTATACTTAATTTGTTTGGGTTTTCTTTTGGTATTACAGCTTCATAATTAGGGTACTTACCGTCTATAAGGCGGCAAATGAGTACCGTTTTATCAAACATGAATTTTGCATTGCTCTCATTATACTCAATGGTAACCTCCTGCTCACTGCCTGCCAAAATACTCTTTAATAAATTTAAAGGTTTTTTGGGCATGATAAACTCTGCGCTTTGAGAAGCTACTACGTCTGTACGAGTGTATTTTACAAGTTTATGTGCATCTGTTGCTACAAAGGTTAATCCTTCTGTAGAGAACTGGAAAAACACACCACTCATCACGGGGCGTAGGTCGTCATTTCCACTGGCAAAAATTGTTTTGCTGATGGCTGTGGCCAAAATATCGCCTTGCAGCGTTGTAGAAGAAGGATCTTTTAACTCAATAGCGCTAGGAAACTCATCTCCAGGGGCATAAGCAAGTGCATATTTACCGTGGTTAGAGCTTATCTCTACGGTATTATTGTCTTCAACGGTAAAAGTAAGTGGTTGCTCAGGAAATGTCTTTAAGGTATCGAGTAAAAGACGAGCAGGAATACATACAATGCCTTTCTGGCTGCTTTCAACCTCTAGGTTTGTGGCTATGGTTGTTTCTAAATCTGAGGAAGAAACTGTGAGAGAATTTCCGTCTAGATCAAACAAAAAGTTGTCTAAAATAGGGAGGGTATTGTTGTTGTTTATAATACCTCCAAGCACTTGTAGTTGCTTTAAGAGGTATGAACTAGATACAATAAATTTCATGTAATTTGTTTTCTAGAGGTTATATAATTTATTCAAAAATTTCAGGGCTTGTTTGCACAAACACTATTTACAAATATATCTCAATTGTAGCATACTACAACACGAACTTATCAACACCCAAAATGAGCACTGCTATCCAATTATAATCTATAATAACTACTCAAAAACAAGGAGTGCTACTTACGCTAGTTGTATACGCAATAGATGCCACAGCGTAGGGGAGTATATTTTTTTGTACAGATGCTAAAAAAAATAATTATCAATCTAGGCTATGTTTATAAGTCCCTTTTATATAAACTGCCAAGAGGCTTATTTGAGCTACAGATCTTTTTTTATAACCTGTTTTACTCAAGCTAGGCTTCTATTTGGTATTAGCCTTCAATATTGCCAAAGGTGTCTACACTCCAGGCATTAGCTTTAGAGCTAAACATTGGTTTGGTTGTTGCCCAAACTCCCTTGAACAATTCACTATTTCTATAGTTTTCTAAATCAATTTCTTGTTCCCACTTACTATAGGTAAAAAATACAGTTGGCCTGTGTTTATCTCTCCACAGCTCTAGATGCAAACAGCCTTTAAAGTGTCTTATCTTGTGTTTTACAGCTTCAAAATTAGCCAAAAAAGAAGCTATTTTATCTTCCTGAAATTCCATTTTTACAATTCGTGTACACATAATTTAAAATTTAGCTAACCATCAATAGCTTTAGGTAAAATTTATGGTAACGGTATCTCTATAGCGTAGGCCAAACAAAGAGTTGGCACTCCCTACCGTGGCAGGGTTGCTTTTGTATATTGAGAGCTCTAAGTAGTTTGAGGAGTTCCATAGGGCAATTTTTTTACCGTCTTCATCTCGTTTGCCAATGGGAGTGTCAAAATTAATTGCATCACTGTAATGACTGTGTATGCTGCTAAAGTTTGCAGTTCTGGCGGTTATTTTAAAAGATCTTCCCTTGCCAATCTCTTCAAATTTAGACTTGGTAATATTGGTGATCACATTTCCGTAGTTATCTATATAAATCACGCTCCCTAAAATCTGATTCGCTTTTTGATTAATAATAGGGCGTATGCCTCTTAACTCTTTGATGGTGTCTATTTGTTTTCCTATAACTTCAAGGGTTCCGCCTCTTGCAATGTGGCATGCCACCTTCACAAATACATCCAGTACAGGGAAGTTTGTAATGATCCTGTCATGAATATTTATTTCAACAATTTTTTGAGGATTTATTTCATTGGCTAACATGGCAATGATACCATTGTTTGCGCAGATAAAATAATGCCCATCCAAGAGTACAGCAATGTGTTTGTTTTCTGGGTTAAGTTCGCTGTCTATCCCTATGATATGTATGGTTCCTGGAGGAAAACTGCTGTACGCATTTTGAATGATATAGGCTGCTTCCATGATATGAAATGGAGACACACCATGTGAGATATCAACAATTTTAATATCCTCTAGCTCACTGTAGATAGCTCCTTTTACCGCACCAGCAAAGTGATCCTTTTCACCAAAGTCTGTAGTAAGGGTAATTATAGCCATAGTATATTGTTGATATATTGTTGACAGTACTATTACAAAACTAAACTACTTTATGAATTCAAAAAACTATATTTACTTTAAGAATTAAGACTTATAAACAACTTTTATTAATTTATATAAAACTCCATCGCTTTTGAACGAACTTAGTATCGAACTCACAGAGATTAACCCAAGAGATTTCTTTGGGAATCAAAATGCCAATATTGATTTACTAAAAAAATATTTTCCCAAATTAAAACTAGTTGCCAGGGGCAGCAAACTAAAAGCCTTTGGAGATGATCAGGTCTTACAAGAGTTTGACAAACGCATGGCCATGCTGTTAGAACACTTTGGCACCTACAACAGAATTGACGAAAATATAATTGAGCGTGTGCTCTCTAGCAACAGCAAGGCAGACTATCAAACCTCCTCAAAAAGCGGTGATGTACTTGTACATGGGGTAAACGGCAAACTTGTCAAGGCTAGAACTGCCAACCAGCGTAAAATTGTTGATTTTTCAAAAAATAAGGATTTGATATTTGCTGTGGGTCCAGCCGGTACAGGTAAAACCTACACGGCAGTTGCATTGGCTGTAAAAGCCTTAAAAGAAAAACAGGTAAAACGTATCATCATGACAAGACCCGCTGTAGAGGCTGGAGAAAACCTAGGGTTTTTACCTGGAGATTTAAAAGAAAAATTAGATCCTTACATGCAACCACTCTATGATGGTCTTAGAGATATGATTCCTGCAGAAAAATTAGAAACCCTCATAGAAAACAGAACCATACAAATTGCACCCTTGGCTTTTATGAGAGGAAGAACCCTAGACAACGCATTTGTTATCCTTGATGAGGCCCAAAATACAACCCATGCACAAATGAAAATGTTTCTTACCCGTATGGGAAAGAGTGCTAAGTTTATCATCACTGGAGATCCAGGACAGATAGATTTGCCCAGAAGAGTAACCTCGGGTTTAAAAGAGGCGCTTCTTGTTTTAAAAGATGTAGATGGAGTAGGTATGGTATATCTTGATGATAAGGATGTGATACGCCACAAGCTGGTTAAAAAGATAATTTCTGCCTACAAAGCAATTGAGAATTTAGATGTATAATTTTTAATTTCAAATAGTACAAAACCAACCCATTGATTTAATTTTGCATAACAACTTTGCAATTAACTTACCTTATGAGTAATACAATTATAAAAACAGCTTTTAATTTTCCAGGACAAAAAAGTGTGTATCACGGAAAAGTTAGATCTGTATACACCCTTGCCAACAATCAATTATTAATGGTCGCTACAGATAGGTTGAGTGCCTTTGATGTTGTAATGCCAAAGGGAATACCCTTTAAGGGTCAAATTTTAAATCAAATAGCAACCAAAATGATGCAAGACACTCAAGATTTGGTGCCAAATTGGTTGCGTGCAACTCCAGATCCTAATGTAGCTATTGGTGAGGCCTGTGAGCCTTTTAAAGTTGAAATGGTAATACGTGGTTATTTGGCTGGCCATGCTGCTAGAGAGTACAAGGCAGGAAAACGTATGTTATGCGGGGTAGTGATGCCCCAGGGCATGAAAGAGAACGATCCCTTCCCGGCCCCAATTATAACACCCGCCACAAAAGCTGAAATGGGAGACCATGACCAGGATATCTCTAGAGAAGAGATTTTATCTCGCGGTATTGTAAGCCAAGAAGATTATATAATTTTAGAGGATTACACCCGTAAACTTTTTGAAAGAGGGACCCAAATTGCCGCCAAACGAGGTCTTATTTTGGTAGATACCAAATATGAATTTGGTAAAACCAAAGCGGGTGAGATTGTACTTATAGATGAGATACACACCCCAGATTCTTCTCGTTATTTTTATGCAGAAGGCTACCAGCAAAGACAAGATGCCAATCAGCCACAAAAACAACTCTCTAAGGAGTTTGTGCGCCAATGGCTAATAGAAAATAATTTTCAAGGACTAGAGGGGCAAACCGTACCTTTTATGAGTGATGCCTACATACAAACTGTTAGTGAGCGGTATATTGAGCTGTATGAGAATATTACTGGTGAGCCTTTTGTTAAGGCAGATGTTTCCTCTATAGAAGCTAGAATACAAGATAATGTTGCGGCATATTTTAACAAATAAATAACCTAGTCTATCATACAAAAAAGCAGCTGACACTGGAGTATCAGCTGCTTTTTGTTTGTAATATATTTAGTCTAAAAGAGAAGCCACTTTATCTTCAAGGGCTTTTCCTCTTAAATTTTTTGCTATGATAACGCCGTTTTTATCGAGCAAGAAAGTTGCAGGTATAGAACGCACACCATACAACTTAGCAATCGGATCTTGCCAAAATTGTAGGTTAGAGACATGAAACCAATCCATCTTATCTTTTTCGATAGCTTTTATCCAACGGTCTTTTTGCCCTGCCTTGTCTAAAGAAACGCTTATGATGTTTAATCCTTTGTCATGATATTTGTTGTAAACACGAACAACATTGGGATTTTCTATTCTACAAGGCCTGCACCAAGATGCCCAAAAATCTATGATGGTATAGGTTCCCATGGCGTCCTTCAAAGAAAGTTTTTTACCCTCTGGAGTCATAGCAGAAAAAGAAGGGGCTTGGCCACCAACATCACTTTTTTTTAGGTTTTGTGCCGTGCTAATTATTTCTTTAGCAATGCTTGTACTTTTAATCTTTGGGCTAAAGTTTGCAACTAGATCAGAGGCTTCTTTAGCATTTAATTGTTTTTGACTTAGCATTTCAGAAACAAGTAATAAACCAAAAATAGAATTTGGATTTTCTTTAGCGAAATTTCTCTTATAGGCAACCTCATTTTTGGTTACTACCACATTTTCTTGTTGCAGTTTTTTGATAAGCGCAGCATCGTTGACTTTCTTAGCAGCTCTGTATCTATCTGAAATATCTGTTCTAAGTTTAGAAACTTTTCTTGAATTTTTGGCAAATACTGTGTAGGATTCATTTTGAATATTACCCATTACAAACGAGGCTTGGATACTGTCTTTGTATATGGTAGCGTTTAAATCTTCACTTTGGGGGAAGTAGGGGATACTACTGTTATTTACAACCATAAAATACATAGAAGGCTCTGTTGTATTTGTAAAGGTCCCTGAAAAAGAACCCCTATTAATTACTAATGTATCAATTACCTTGGTACGGTTATCTTTAAGTGCATATATAATGACTTTAGATCCATCTGCTATTCCATCTGCGCTACCACTTAGGGTGTAAGTGTTTTTGTCTTTGGTACAGGCAAGTTGTGTGATCAATAAGAGGGCTGCTATTGCGTATTTCATGATTGTTTATTTGTTTGTAAAAATAGTTGATTTTTTATTAAAAGAGAAACACCTTAATTTTTTATTAGTTGTCTTATTTTCAGTTATTTAGTACTTATAACTCGTCGCTGGATTTTTTTTGACCACTCATCATTAAATAGGCCTTTAAAAAACCATCTAGGTGGCCATTTAAAACAGCTTCTGGGTTAGAACTTTCATGGCTAGTGCGCACATCTTTAACAAGTTTGTAGGGTTGCAGGACATAGTTTCTAATTTGGCTTCCCCATTCAATGGCCATTTTTCCATCTTCAATTTCTGCTCTTTGTGCTTGTTGTTTACGCAGTTCTATTTCATATAATTGAGATTTTAGCATCTGCATGGCTTTTTCTCTGTTTTCAAGCTGTGATCTGGTTTCGCTGTTGTGTATAACAATCCCACTTGGCTTGTGTGTTAAAATAGCTTTGGTCTCTACTTTATTAACATTTTGTCCACCAGCACCGCTACTACGGGCAAAGTCCCAAGAAATTTCTGAGGGGTTAATGGCTATCTCTATGGTATCATCTGCAAGAGGATATACATATACACTTGCAAAACTCGTGTGGCGTTTTGCGTTACTATCAAAAGGAGAAATACGAACCAAGCGGTGTACTCCATTTTCACCCTTTAGCCAACCAAAGGCAAATTCACCTTCAATTTCTAGTGTAACTGTTTTTACTCCTGTTACATCTCCTCCCTGAAAATTTAGCTCTTTTACTTTAAATCCATTTTTTTCGGCCCACATTAAATACATGCGCATTAACATATTGGCCCAGTCACAACTCTCCGTACCACCAGCGCCAGCCGTAATTTGCAAAACAGCGCTCATGTTATCACCGTCTTGGCCTAGCATATTTCTAAACTCAAGAGACTCTGTAAGCTCATGGGCCTGAGTAAAACGATCATCTACCTGCTTTTGTGTGCCTTCCCCTTCCTTAAAAAATTCAAATAATACTTCAGTGTCTTCTAGTAAGGAGAGCGCCATTTTGTAATCTGTAACCCATTTTTTTTTGGTACGTAATTGCTTTACAAAGACTTCTGCTTCTTTTGGTTTGTTCCAAAAATTTGGATCAAAGGTTTTTTCCTCATCATTGCTTATCTCTATTTCCTTGCCAGCAATGTCAAAGATATTGCCTTAACACCTCTATTCTAGAGCGAAGGTCTTGGAGTTGGTCTGTTGTAATCATATAGATTTTGTTTGAATACTTTTTTTTAAACCCTTTGACAGGTAAGAATTGTAAAAGTACAAGTATTGATTTTTAGAAAAAAGAAAAGGGTTACAAACAAAAGTAAAATGAGTTATTACTATCTTTATATTTTTAAAAATCAAACACTTATTACATCTTTTTTTGCTAGTTGTGGCCTTGCCAAATCACTATCTCAATCAAGATGCGAGCATTATATATAAAACATACCATGATTATAGATTTAAGAAGTGATACTGTTACAAGGCCAACTCCGGGCATGTTAGATGCTATTATGAGCGCCAAAACAGGAGACGACGTATATAAAGAAGATCCAACGGTAAATGCCCTTGAGCAAAAAATGGCGCGTCTTTTTGGTATGGATACTGCACTGTTTTTCCCTACAGGAAGTATGGCCAATCAAGCAGCTATAAAATTGCACACACAGCCCTCACAGCAGCTTATTTGTGATAAATGGGCCCATGTGTATAATTATGAAGGGGGAGGTGTTTCTTTTAACAGTGGAGTTTCCTGTAAGCTAGTAGACGGTCATAGAGGAATGATTACTGCAAAGCAGGTAGAAGAGAATATCAACCCTCCAGATTTCTATCACAGCCCATTAACATCCTTGGTGTGTCTTGAAAACACAACCAATAAAGGAGGTGGCGCCTGCTATGAAATGGATGAAATGATAAATATTAAAAAAGTGTGTCAAAAAAATGGCTTAGGGCTTCATTTAGACGGTGCACGACTCATGAACGCTATTGTAGCTAAAGATGAAGATCCAAAGCAATATGGGGCTTTATTTGATACCATTTCTGTTTGCTTGAGTAAGGGCCTTGGGGCCCCTATGGGTACCGTTTTAATCGGGAAATCTTCTTTAATGAACAACGCCATTAGAGTACGCAAAGTACTTGGCGGTGGGATGCGACAGATTGGCTTTATGGCAGCTGCGGGGCTCTATGCCATGGACCATCAAGTAAAACGCCTTGCGCAAGACCATCAACGGGCCAAAGAAATTTCTGAACTTCTACAAACTTTGACTTATATTAAAAAGGTAGAGCCTACACAATCCAATATTGTTATTTTTTATCTTTTGGAAGATCTAGATCAAGAAGGCTTTATTTCAAACTTGGCTCAGCAAAATATAAGGATCAGCGATATGGGCCAAGGAAAATTGCGTGTAGTCACCCATCACGATTATACAGCCACCATGCACAGCAAGTTTTTAGATATTTTGTCTGGCTATTCTCATTAAACAACAGGAAACCCTACAATTTTTATACCCCAAGGTATGCGTACTTGATGTGCTTATACAACTGTGAGTAATCTAATACCATTAATTAGTTTCTAATGTCTTGTAAAAGCATTAATTTTAATTTCACACAATAGATACCATATCTTATGAAAACAAATACCCTGCTTAGCCTTTTATCAATAATTTTGATACTTGGTTGCAACGATGTTAACACCACCCACACTGCCATGAAACATACCCCTCCAACTGTAGAAAAAATCACCAAAAACATTGAAAAACATGGTGATGTAAGAACAGATGATTACTACTGGTTAAACGAAAAAGAAAATCCAGAAGTTATAGATTATCTAGAACGCGAGAACGATTATTATCAAAAAATGACGGCTCATACTAAAGATTTTCAAAAAGAGTTGTTTCAGGAAATGAAAGCTAGAATCAAAGAAGACGATGCCTCACTACCTTACAAACTAAATGGATATTATTACATCACACGTTTTGAAAAGGGAAAAGACTACCCAATATACACTCGTAAAAAAGACAGCCTAGAAGCACAAGAAGAAATATTATTTGATGTCAACCAAATGGCAAAAGGCTACTCATATTATGATCTTAGAGGTATTTCTGTGAGTCCAGACAACACCATGGTTAGTTTTGGTGTAGATACCCTAAGTAGAAGAAAGTATACCATTTATATTAAAAATTTAGTAACCGGCAAACTAATGCAAGAGGTGATAACTCTTACCACAGGTGGATCTACTTGGGCAAATGATAATAAAACTATTTTTTATTCTAAAAAAGACGAACAAACACTGCGTTCCAATCAAATATTCAGGCACACCCTGGGTCAGGACCCCGCAGATGATGTAAATGTATTTACAGAAAAGGATGAAACATTCAATACCTATGTCTACAAAACAAAATCAAAAAAATACATTGTTATTGGTAGCACAAGCACCCTGTCTTCAGAATATCAAATTCTAGATGCAAATACGCCAAACCAGAAATTTAAAATATTTCAGCCACGAGAGAGAGCGTTAGAATACAGTATAGCACACTACAAAGAAAACTTTTATATAGTTACAAACAAAGATGGTGCTACCAACTTTAAATTAATGAAAACTCCAGAAGATAAAACTTCCAAAGACAATTGGGTAGATGAAATTGCTCATAGAGATGACGTACTTCTAGAGGATATTGAAATTTTCAAAGACTATTTGGTTATAGAAGAGCGCGCAAATGGCCTTAACCAAATGCACATAAAAAAATGGGACAACACAAAGCAATATTTCCTTCCTTTTGATAATGAAACGTATAGAGCATCAGCGATGTCAAACCCAGAGTTTGATTCTCAAACACTGCGGTATGGGTATGCATCTTTAACAACACCCTCATCTATCATTGATTTTAATATGGATACCCAAGAGAAAACTGTTTTAAAGCAGACAGAAGTTCTTGGAGGTACTTTTGATAAAGATAATTATGAGTCTAAGCGCATTTGGGCCACAGCCCAAGATGGTACCAAAGTGCCCATTTCAATGGTGTATAAAAAAGGAATAAAAATGGACGGTACAAATCCTTTTTTGATGTATGGCTATGGCTCATACGGAGCAACTATAGATCCTTATTTTTCAACCACTCGATTGAGTTTGCTGGACAGAGGTTTTGTTTTTGCAATAGCGCACATTCGAGGAGGACAATACCTAGGCAGATCTTGGTATGAAGATGGAAAGCTACTAAAAAAGAAAAATACCTTTACAGATTTTATAGATGCCTCCAAACATGTCATTGCTAAGGGATATACCTCTGCCAAGCATCTTTACGCACAGGGTGGCTCTGCTGGAGGGCTGTTAATGGGTGCGGTTGTAAATTTAGCTCCTACATTATACAATGGGGTTATTGCATCTGTTCCTTTTGTAGATGTTGTAACAACCATGTTGGATGATACGATTCCATTAACAACTGGAGAATATGATGAATGGGGAAATCCAAACGATGAGCAGTATTACCAGTACATGAAATCATACTCCCCTTATGATAATGTGAAAGCACAAAATTACCCAAATATGTTTGTTACCACAGGCTTACATGATAGCCAGGTGCAATACTTTGAACCTGCCAAATGGGTAGCGCGTCTAAGAGAATTAAAAACAGATGAGAATCTACTGTTTTTAGATACAAATATGGATGCCGGCCATGGTGGTGCCTCAGGACGTTTTGAGGCTTTAAAGGAAGTCGCGAAAGATTACGCTTTCCTTCTTGATTTAGAGCACATAAGCAAATAATAATATTTATGTATCTTTGCCACGCTTACAATTAGCCAAATTATATAGTGGCTTGTAACGAAATTTCTGTATGAGCAAACAAATTAAAGCACATAAAAATATCCTAGAACTCATTGGGAATACACCTCTTATTGAGCTTAACAAAATAACAGCAGGTTTTAAGGGTAATTTCTATGTTAAATTGGAGGCCATTAATCCTGGACATTCTTCTAAAGATAGAATAGCATTATATATTATAGAACAAGCAGAAAAAAAGGGAATTTTAAAGCCAGGAGATACTATTATAGAAACCACTAGCGGAAATACTGGCTTTAGCATTGCAATGGTAAGCATTGTTAAGGGATACAAATGTATCTTGGCGGTGAGCTCAAAATCTTCTAAAGATAAAATTGATATGCTCAGAAGCATGGGAGCACAGGTACATGTTTGTCCTGCTCATGTAAGTGCAGACGATCCTAGATCGTATTATGAAGTTGCCAAAGCTATCCATAAAAAAACACCTGATTCTATATACATAAACCAATACTTCAATTCATTAAATACTGAGGCTCATTACCAAACCACTGGTAAAGAAATCTGGGAACAAACAAATGGTCAAATCACGCATCTGGTAGCATGCAGTGGAACCGGCGGAACCATATCTGGGATTGCTCGTTATTTAAAACAACAAAACCCTCAGGTGCAAATTATAGGTATAGATGCCTATGGTTCTGTTTTAAAGAAATACCATGAAACTGGAGAGGTTGATAAAGATGAAATTTATCCCTATAGAATAGAAGGTCTAGGCAAAAACTTAATACCAACGGCAACAGACTTTGAAAGTATAGATCGTTTTGTAAAAGTTACAGACCAAAGTAGCGCACTTACAGCTCGAGAGCTTGCTACAACAGAGGGGCTGTTTGTTGGTTACACAAGTGGCGCTGCAATGCAAGGATTAAAGCAATTAAATCAGGAAGGAGTTTTTGATTCAACAAGCAATATTGTAGTTGTGTTTCCTGATCATGGGTCTAGGTATATGAGTAAAATTTACAGTGAAAATTGGATGCAAGATCAAGGATTTCTTGACAGCAAACAACAATCCAAAGCTCCTAGCTCCCAGTTAAAGTAACCCCTCTTACTGACTTTTTTTAAAAACCCCACAAAAAGCCCTGACTGTTTTATGCCAAGAGAGAAACTAAAGTTTTAGCTCTTCTGGGCTTTGTATTTGTTTATTCTTTGTTTACAACATTTAAAATTCCAACAAAAAATTAACTAAATAAAGAGAATAAAATTGACTAATTTTGTTGGGTATTTTCAAACCAACATATATTAATGAAAGATTTATTTGATAAGATATACAAAGACAAAGGGCCTTTAGGGAAGTGGGCAGATGTTGCAGAAGGATATTTTGTGTTTCCAAAATTAGAAGGACCCATCTCCAACCGTATGAAATTTAATGGCAAGGAGGTAATCACTTGGAGTGTCAATGATTACTTAGGTCTAGCCAATGACCCTGCGGTACGTGAGGTAGATGCTCAGGCTGCTGCCACCTATGGTTCTGCCTATCCTATGGGAGCAAGAATGATGAGTGGTCACACAGATTTACATGAACAACTTGAAAATGAATTGGCAGCTTTTGTTAACAAAGAGGCGGCCTATTTATTAAATTTTGGATACCAAGGAATGGTCTCTACCATAGACGCATTAGTTTCAAAAAATGACGTAATTGTATATGATGTTGATGCTCATGCTTGTATAATAGATGGTGTACGTTTGCATATGGGCCAGCGCTTTACCTACAAGCACAATGATCTAGAAAGTATCGAGAAAAACTTGTCACGTGCCACAAAAATGGCTGAAAAAACTGGGGGAGGAATATTACTTATCTCTGAAGGAGTTTTTGGAATGCGTGGTGAACAAGGAAAATTAAAGGAAATTGTTGCTCTAAAGAAAAAATACAACTTCAGGCTATTTGTTGATGATGCCCATGGTTTTGGAACTCTTGGTAAAACAGGAGCAGGAGCAGGGCAGGAGCAAGGCGTTCAGGACGATATAGACGTCTACTTTGCAACTTTTGCCAAATCTTTGGCTAGTACAGGAGCTTTTATTGCTGCAGACAAAGAAATCATGGATTATTTAAAATACAATCTAAGATCTCAAATGTTTGCAAAGTCTTTACAAATGCAATTGGTAGTTGGAGCCTTAAAGCGTTTAGATATGATGCGCTCTAGTACAAAATATAAAGACAAACTTTGGGAAAATGTTCACGCACTGCAAGGTGGGTTAAGAGAGCGAGGGTTTGATTTAGGCACTACTCAAAGTTGTGTCACTCCAGTTTATTTAAAGGGGTCTGTGCCAGAGGCAATGGCACTAGTAAAAGATTTACGTGAAAATTATGGGGTATTCACTTCTATTGTTGTGTATCCAGTTATTCCTAAGGGTTTAATTTTATTGCGTTTGATACCTACAGCATCTCACACCATGGAGGATATTGAGCTAACCCTAAAAGCATTCTCTGGCATTAGAGAGCGTCTGGAAAATGGAACCTACAAAAGGTTATCTGCATCAGTCGCAGCTGCTTTTGCAGATTAACTCAAATTAAATACAAAAAGAAACCACCTCTACAGGGTGGTTTTTTTGTTAGTATGGTTTAAAAAGTAGCTATTACAACATTTTTTTAAAGGTACTGCGCTGTTTGTGTTGCACTGGATTGTAATCTTTCCACATTTGCTGTACAGCAGTGTTTTCTATTAACTCTGGGTTGGTTTCTACTTTATCAATTCCTTTGGCATTAAAAAGTAATTGTACTTGCTCAAAGATAATGGCAGTAACTCCTTTGCCTTGATACTCTGGATCAATGCCAATAAGGTACAAAGAGGCACGATTGTTTTTTCTCTGAGCCTGTAAAAGGTGATACCACCCAAAAGGCAAAAGTGACCCATTTGCCTTTTTTAACGCTTTACTAAAGGAAGGCATAACAATCGAAAATGCGATAAGTTTTCCTTCTTTGTCTTGTATACAAGAAATATAATCTGGTTGTATAAAACTAAAATACTTTTGCTTGTAATAATCTATTTGGTACTGCTGTATAGGCACAAATGTTTGAAGTTTGTTATAGGTTTTATTAAGCAATTCAAACATTTGATCTACATAGGGTAATATATCTTTTTTGCTTTTAAAATCAATAACTGATAGGCCATATCGTTTTTGTATAATACTAGAAAATCGCTCAACTCTTTCTACAAGAACTGGTGGTATGGTTAATTTAAATTCTACCCATGTAGCTTGCTTTTTATACCCTAACTGCTCAAAATGAGATGCATAGTAGGGGTATTGGTACCAGGTAATCATGGTGTTTGATTCTTGAAAACCACTGGTTAAAATACCTGCCTTTTCCATATTGCTGAACCCTACAGGTCCCTCGATGTAAGCTAGTTTGTGTTTGGCACCAATTTCATAGGCTTTATTGAGTAATACTTTTGTTACCTCAATATCATCTACCATGTCTAACCATCCAAAACGCACTTTCTTTTTGCCAATTTCATCAATTTCTATATGGTTTAAAATTACTGCAATCCGCCCTACAATACGGTCATTATTGTAAGCAAGAAAGTAACTTGCTTCTGCATTTTTAAAAACAGGATTTTTTTTCTTATCTAAGGTTTCAAGTTCTTCTTTAATAAGGGGTGGCACCCAATACGGGCAGTCTTTATAAAGCTTGAAAGGAAACTTTACAAACTGTATCAGCTGTTTATGTGTAGTAACTTCTTTTAATGTAATCATATATCTATGTGCGTTGATTGTATTACACGACCACTAAAGACCGTCATTATCGTCATCAACCTCAAAGTAATCCTTTTTTTTCCTTTTTTCTCTTTTGGCTTTTTCTTTTTCAACCTTTTTAATTTCTCTCCCAGCCTTTCCTTTTTCTTCTAAAAATTCGTCACTGTCGTGAAAATCAAAACGGTAGGACACTCCAATACGACCATAAGTTCTTGACGGAGTGTCTTTTAAACTGTATAATAAAGAAGCATCAACTTGCCAGTCTTTAGTAATAAGGGCGGCAGCGCCAAAGCGAACGATATTATCAGCATAGAAATCACTGTCGAAGCCTTGTTTTTCTGCAAATAAGGAAAACCAATCAGAAATACAGTAGGTTAACGTTACAATGTACCCGTAGGTTGGGGTTTGAGTCGTAAATCTATCTGCAATTATGTTTGTCACCAGCACAAAGCCACTTTTAAAGTTATTTTGAGTTTGTATAGATACCTTAGGGCTTATGGTAAAGGGATCTTCTGGTGTAAATGCGTTGTTAGCGCTGTCAAAATTTGCGCCTGCGTAAATTGATATAGCTGGTATTAACTCATCCCAGCTAAATCTATTGTTTGCCTTCCAACTTAATAAATTTGGTCCATTTAACTCACGCTTTATATAGGGATCATATACAAGGTATTTTATTCCAAGGGTATTGGACCTAAAATTACGTTGGTCATACACATTGGTTGCACCACTTCTAGTATCTGTAATGGTATTTGATTGAAATTCTCCAGTTAAAATTACTTCGAGTTCTTCTTTCCAAAACCCAAAACGGGCACTATAATCTAAAGAAAATGCGTCTGTTTGGGTTTTCAATAAAACGTGGTCTTCTTGCCCTATACCAAATCCAGTTTCAAACTGTAATACATTTGTACCCACAGAAAATGCCCCTTGAGAACCTCCCGGCCTGTTGTTGTTAATTGTTTCTGTATACTGCCCAGATGCTATAAAACATGAAGATAGAGCAAGGATGGTAAGAAGAAAAGAAACAGATTTCATAGATGTTGTTTAATACCAAAGATATAAGATTTATCATTTATTTAATACCCTTGTTCGCGGTTTTTGTGGCACTATTTGTATTTTTGAGTCCTATTTATGGTTATGATTGCATTTATTAAAACGATATCAATAATACTGTTAGTGTACTACAGTTTAAAATTTATTTTAAAACTCGCAGCTCCCTATATAATGAAGTATTTTTCTAAAAGACTGGCAGCCCGTTTTGATGTAAATTTTTCAAACACACCTCCACAAAATAACGCTCAAAAAAAAGAAGGAGAAGTTACCATAGATAAAGTACCTTCCAAACAAAAAACTTCCAATACTGTAGGGCAGTACGTTGATTATGAAGAAATTGACTAAGAGTATTGTTTTTAATGCTTTCCTTATTGGTTCTACATAATTTTTTGGTATTTTTCTTTTTTTAAAATCAGATACATTTATGCAATTTTCTCTTAAAAAAGTAGTGCCGCACCTCTTAGTGATAGTTTTACTGATAATTGCCTCAGTATCCTATTTTAGTCCTGTACTGAGTGGCAAAACGATTTATCAGAGCGATATCGTGCAGCACAATGCAATGGCCAAAGAGCTAAGAGATTTCAGAAAAACCGATGGCGAAGAAACTTATTGGACAGATAGCGCCTTTGGTGGTATGCCAACCTATCAGCTAGGGGCTAGGTATCCTCACAATTACATTAAAACCTTAGATGAAACCTTGCGCTTTTTACCAAGGCCTGCAGATTATCTTTTTTTATATTTTATTGGCATTTACATATTGTTTCTGGTACTAAAGTTAGACTATAAAATTGCTTTTTTGGGAGCACTCGCTTTTGGATTTTCAACCTATTTAATTATTATTCTTGGTGTGGGACATAACGCCAAAGCCCATGCCATTGCTTACATGCCAATTGTGTTAAGTGGTATCATGCTCACTTTCAGAAAAAGGTATCTCTGGGGTTTTTTGCTTACCACAATTGCTATGGCTTTGGAGCTTTCAGCCAACCATTTACAGATGACCTACTACCTGCTTTTACTCGTACTTTGTATTGGTGCAGCCTATTTAATAGAGGCTGTTAGGTCTAAAACTTTACCGCATTTTGTAACATCTTTGGGCATCATGATGCTAGCGGTTCTTCTGTCTTTAGGATTAAACGCCACGAATCTTATGGCTACCAAACAATATGCAGATACCTCAACAAGGGGCCCCAGTGAGTTAACTATAAACCCAGATGGATCACCCAAAATTGCTACAGATGGTCTAGATTATGAGTATATAACTACTTATAGCTATGGTAAATTAGAAACATTTAATTTGCTTGTACCTCGTTTTATGGGAGGTGGTTCAAGTGAGAATTTCCCAGAGAACTCAGCCACTTACAATGCGCTTTTGAAAATGGGAGCATCACCACAACAAGCTAGTGATACCTTATATCAAATACCCTTGTATTGGGGAGACCAACCCATTGTAGCAGCGCCAGCCTATGTAGGAGCTGTTGTTTTGTTTCTGGCTATTCTTGGACTGTTTTTAATCCAGGGTCGTGCAAAGTGGTGGCTAGTATCTGGTTTTACACTAAGCTTGTTGCTTTCTTGGGGTAAAAATTTTGGTTCACTCACAGATTTTTTTATTGACTACGTGCCATTGTATAACAAATTTAGAGCAGTTTCCTCTATACAGGTACTCATAGAATTGATCTTGCCCATTATGGCAGTACTTGGCTTGCATCATTTTTTTAAAAGCACAACTTCTTTGCAAAAGAAGAAGAATAGTATTTGGTACGCAAGCTCTATTATTGGAGGCTTGTTAGTGGTATTTATTTTGTTTAAAAATTCGCTTTTTAATTTTGTAAGTCCCTATGATGGCGATATTATTGAGGCAATGGGAGCTCCCTTTGTGGAAGCTATTAGAGAGGATAGAGCTTCACTTTTAGTTACTGATTCTTTGCGAAGTTTAGTTTTTGTTGTCTTAGCGGCAATCACTTTATGGCTTTTTAGTATCAATAAATACAAACAGACCCTCACAGTTGGGTTACTAACTGCCCTTATTGTTTTTGATTTAGTAGGGGTAGATAAGCGCTATGTAAATACAGAAGATTTTGTCAACAAGCGTTTGATGCAGCAGCCTTTTCAAAAAACCGCAGCTAGCCTTCAATTAGAAAAAGAAAAAGGTAGATTTAGAGTGTATGATGCTGCCAATAATGCCTTTAATAGCGCAGAGGTAAGTTACACAAATAGCTCTATAGGGGGCTATCACGCAGCCAAACCAAGAAGAATGCAAGATATTGCAGACTTTTATATAAACAAAGGGGATATTAGTATGTTAAACATGCTAAACGTTCGTTTTATTTTAACTAGAAGCAAAAACGGAGCTGTTATAGGCCAAAGAAATCCCTATACAAATGGAAATGCTTGGTTTGTTGAAAATGTTTTGATGGTTGATAACCCAGATCAAGAGATCATACAACTTGATAGTATTAATACCAAAACGACAGCTGTTGTACATAGTGAGTTTCTACCATACCTTCCGACCGCAACTATTGTGCGAGATAGTACTGCAACTATAGATTTAATATCCCACAAGCCCAACCATTTAGTGTATGAAACAGCATCAACAACAGAGCAGCTTGCAATTTTTAGTGAAATCTATTATCCTCAGGGATGGAATGCATATATAGATGGTAAAGCAGTTTCGCACATACGCGTAAATTATTTGCTCAGGGCATTAAAGATCCCAGCAGGATACTCAAAAATAGAATTTAAATTTGAACCATCCGTTATTAAAACCGGAAGTACAATTGCTTTATTCAGTAGTATATTACTTTTGATTCTTCTAGTTATTTCTCTTTGGTACACTATTAAAAAAAGACCATTAATATCTTTATAAGCTAATGAAAAAAGCGCTGATTATATGCTATTATTGGCCACCTGCGGGTGGGCCAGGGGTACAGCGTTGGTTGAAATTTGTTAGTCACCTTAGCAGTTTTGATATTTCTCCGGTGGTGTATGTTCCAGAAAATCCAAATTATCCCATTGTAGATAAGAATCTTATTGAAGAAATACCACCAAACATAACCATACTAAAACAGCCCATAAAAGAGCCTTATAAACTGGCATCTATTTTCTCAAAAAGGAAAGTACAACAAATTAGTAGTGGTGTTATTGCTACAAAGAAGCCTTCTTTTTTAGAAAAACTACTGTTGTATGTTCGTGGAAATTATTTTATTCCAGATGCAAGAATAGGTTGGGTTGCCCCATCTGTAGATTTTCTAACACATTACCTAAAAACAAATGATGTGGATTGTATCATTTCTTCTGGGCCACCTCACAGTTTGCATTTCATTGGTTTAAAACTTCATAGGTTAACAAACCTTCCATGGATTACAGACTTTAGAGATCCCTGGACCACAATTCATTATCACAAATCATTACAACTTACAAAAGCTTCAGCCACTCAACATAAAGACTTAGAGGCTTTGGTTTTAAATACTGCAACTCATGTTTTGGTAACAAGTCCTTCTACCAAGAAAGAATTTTCTTCACTTACCAAAAAGCCCATTACAGTTATCACAAATGGCTTTGAACCAAAACAGACCCCTACAGTACCTTTAGACACAAAATTTTCTATAGCTCACATTGGTTCTCTTCTATCAAAAAGGAATCCAAGGGTGTTATGGGAGGTGCTTTCTGAGCTTGTTAAAGAGGATCCAATATTCTCTCAAGATCTAGAAATCTCTCTTACAGGAGTGGTTAGTGATGAAGTACGTAAGAGTATTGGTTCATTTGGCTTAACAAACCATGCGCTTATTAATAGTTATGTGCCTCATAAAGAAGCTGTCATGTTGCAGCACAAGGCCCAAATATTACTTTTGCTTGAGGTAGATAGTGTAGCTACCAAGGCCATTATTCCAGGCAAACTTTTTGAATACTTACAAGCCAGAAGACCAATCATTGCTATTGGTCCTAAGGGTAGTGATATTCAAGGAATTATAGATTCAACTGCAAGCGGAATTTTTATTGCTCCACACCAAAAAGATTTCTTGAAAGAACAGGTACTCTCATATTACAACGCTTACAAGAAAAACGAACTCTACATAGAATCAAAAAACCTTGAGGCATTTACTAGAAAAGCTCTCACAAAAAAACTTGCAAAGGTTATTGTAAGTGTTACTCAGTCCAAATAAAAAAATACCTCTTGACCTAAATCAATAGGACAAAAGGTATTAAACAAAAAAACTAACTAATCAAACGTACTATAATCTTCTTTTTTTTGAGCTTGTGCTTCTCACTCTTGTTTTACGCGAGGTGTTTGTAGCACCTGTATTTTTTCTTGTATGTGAAACATTTGTTGTGCGTCTAGATTTAGGAACCACATAAACAGTTCTACTTCTTGAGACTTTATTAACCGCCCTAGAATTAGATTCTCTGGCAGCTATTCTATTTCTTGAAGTAGTTACTTTTCTTGGTGTATTTACACTATTTCTATGATGGTTTATAGTTCTAATCCTCTTT
>Ga0206125_10000413_pt1 | contig 56130 bp, 78 predicted proteins | sample Helgoland_Spring_4_FD_148598 | JGI IMG/M metagenome (GOLD analysis project Ga0206125, IMG submission 148598) | Pelagic subsurface seawater microbial communities from Kabeltonne, Helgoland, North Sea - Helgoland_Spring_Bloom_20160331_1 | ecosystem: Environmental > Aquatic > Marine > Epipelagic ... | reverse complement strand
GATTCGATAGAATTAGGTAGTACACTAAAATCCCCGTTTTTTTACAGAAAACGGTTGGGCATAAAAACTGCCTATGTTGGGTGACAAGGTATAGGAACCTCGGACAGCTTACGCTGCCATTGCGAAACTAGGTTCTGCAATTAACATTTAACAGATTTTTAACGTAGCCCTTCTGTCAACTACGGATTGCAATTGTTACTTCTTATTACAGGTCGAATCTATTTCGCCCCCGTCAGAAACACACCATAATATCTCGCTGCGACTTTCTGGATTTTTACCAGCTATTAGACTCTCACGTTTCCTAAGATTAGGCAATACGTGCATGGCTAACTCGGTTCATAGTCCGATACCCCGAAACGCCCACGAAATCAGTCTTTCGGTTTACACACTGTGGTGTGCTTCTGGTGGAGGCGGGGAGGAACTGCCCCTCCCGTCCCTAATAATCTCCCATAACAACGTCTACAATCATAGCACTTGCCGTACTCCATCCCCGAAGGGAGCGACTCTGACCGGACTCGAACCGGCAATCGCTGGATCGACAGTCCAGTGCATTAACCAATTATGCTACAGAGCCAAGAGCCACTACGAGGAATCGAACCCCGAATAGCTGATTGGAAATCAGCAGTTATACCGTTTAACTATAGTGGCTAACTAATCTTTTCTGAAAAACTTTTTGTGTAGCATCCAGAATAAACTTTTAATTATATTTTTTTGATACACTCTGCCTTTACATTCTTTTAAGCCGAAATGTTTTAGCGAACATTCTTCACAGTAAACTTCCTCACATATTCTACATCTGTACTCAAGCAAGCGGTCACACGTTTTTCCACATTCAGCACAATTAATACTCATCATAGTCCTCGTCGTCAATAAAATCTCGGAAAGAATCTTCATTCCACCGAGGATTTTTTGAAAGTAAGTCTTTCAATTTCTTAGCCTTACCTTTCCCTTTTTTCGTAAGCTCGTAGTAAAAACGTCCATCTTCCCCAATAAGTTGTTCTATCAGTCCGTCTTTCATTAAGTTCTCTATAGTCTTGTCTAACATCGCGTTTACGAGGTTTTCCTGTGACTTCAAGTAAGAAAGTAAAATTGGCTCTTTGTCTACTTCGAACTCAAAAACATCAAAAACCACTTCTTTATTTTCTTTGGAGGTTGTTGGATAAATTGCGTCTCTAGCACCTTGCAGTTTGTCAACGTATTCCATAGCAGTTTCAAAGTCAGAGTAGACACCTAGAGGCTCTATGCTCGAAACCTTAAAATTTTTCTCTTGCTCTATTGAGATAACAACATAGACTTTCATTTATTTCTCCAGTTGTAGTTTTTTAATTTTAATATGATTTTCTGATGCCCATTGTTGGTACTCTTCTTCATCCATGTGGAGATAAAAAGCCGTTCCATCTGATGTTATGCTGTGCAAAATATAATCTTTTTGTTTTGGACTTGAAGCTCTCGATGAGTTGATTACACCGACAATCATAACTACAGCCACAGCGAACGAGGTCACCCACAGCACTTCTCGCGATATTGCAGAGAACCACATAATTATATCGTCAACAATTTTTTTATTCATGGTCAACCCAACCCTCGATTCTTGTGTCATACACCCAACATTCAATGTCGCAATACTCAACTCGGTCACGGTACTTTTCCCAGCCATCTTTCTTTGCAAGAAGAATCACTAACGGTGGGCGTTCCGTTTTAAGGCCGTAATAAATCGACTGACCGATTCCTTCAGCCCATTTATTTGCCCAATCAATCTCACAGGCTTTGTCCTCGAAAAGCAAATCGACTCGCGTACCATCATCTAATCGGTATTCTTTTTCTCCACCGATCTCTTCTTGGATTATATCTTGCCAATAAGTTTCTGTGCCGTATCTTTGCGTGGCAACAATTTCATTCGCTTCTTTTTCTGTAGGGTTAGTAAAGACGGTCGAAGCGGTGTGGGTTATAAACAGCACGCCACGGAGGAACAAAGTCAAGACAACAAAGGCAATAGCTATTCTATAAAAACTTTTCATTGTGACTCCATTTCGTCTAAAATTTCAGTTTCTTTTACAAGTATATCTAAAAAAGATTTTTCTTGCCTACTGCCTTCTCCACAAAGTCGCAAAACTTTTTCGTACATTTTTCTAAGTATTTCTACATATTCTTTTTGTTGTTTAATGTCCACTGTCTCTCCTAGAAAGGTAGCATCAATTCAAGAATGTCGTGGGATGTCTTTTTAACATCGCCACCGTTTGATTTCAATAATTCTTTCACCACTTCATCCAACTCTCGTCGTTCCTCAAAAGCCTTTAGTGTAGCTTTGAAAGGTTCTCCAGCAATATCTGTAACGATTCTCAGCATCTCTGCTGCAATGTCTCTGATCTCTAGCTGTGCGTGTTTACTATTTCTTAGTTGCACAAAGTTAGCAAAGCTACGCATATTGAACATTACATCTGCCTGAATCTGACTGTTGTATGTTTTGAAAAACCTTGCTGACTCTTTTGCTCGTTTGCGTCCCAATACTGGTTCTAGGTCTGCGATACATTGGTGGTAAAGATTGTTACCTAAATTGGTATAATTCTCTAAAATGTCAGTCCATTTTTCTCCATTCACACCAAAAGAAAAATCATCTAGCCAAGCAATATATCTTGATGATTTTACATCACCCCAATCTTCCGGCAGGAAGTATTTATCTTCCTTCAATTCCTTGTATCTAGCAGACTCAGCATTAAGACTACTAATACGGTGCTTAAGAAGATGGATATGGGATGCAATATCAGTGTCAACAATAAAATGAATAACACCTTTTTCAAAGGGAGTCTCATGACCTTCGCTCCATAACATATTGATAAGTTTGCTGACCCTAGCCTTTTTTTCGTCCGTAAGTTTTCGTGATGTTGATGTCCAAGCTGAACAGGCAATAGTCTCGTCGTCACCATAAAATCCAATTAGTTCTACTTTGTTTTTCATTTTCTACTTTCAAATTTATTTAAATCTTTTATTGCAACATTGTGACAGTCTGCTTTGACAACAAACCCGTTGGATGTATCAGTTTCGCCTTTGGTCATCTTCCTAGCCTTTTTAAAGTATTCTTCGCGGGGTAGCCATCCAAGCACCCACGCTTTGCCTTGATCGACAATCGGGGTTTGTACCCTTACGAATACGTAGCGGTCACACTTTTGGTTTTGTATGTCTGCAACGGAACATTCATAATAATCTCTCGGAGGGCTTTTGCATCTCTTGGTCTTAACGTCCCAAGTAATCTGTTGACTATTTCCGCATAGATCACCAGTCAATATATCATAATCAAACGTGTTAAGGATTTGTCCACTCAAAATGTTGTTTGCAACTTCTTCTCCCAAAAAGCCTGCGATATTCCCATCTCCGCGAACTATAGAGTTGTTGATAGTACCCATTTCTTTAGCCTTTTCACCAGCTTTCTTGAGCATTTCTTTTGTGACTTTTACTTCAATCATATTACCAAATCCTTGAGATAAATTTAGAGAACTTCTCTTGTATTGTAGCGAAGAAACCTTCTTGTTTTTTATTTTGTCTTTTCGCCCTCTTGAGCTTAATCTCTAAGGCAAATTTCTCTGCTTCATTTTCTATAGACTCTTTTGATTGAAGCAGTTTTTTCTGTAACAACCTTTGTGTTACCATAAACTTACTGTCTGACTGACCTCTGTATTTCATTTGTGATCTTCTAACTCCTTATTATAGTCGGTTTTAATTGAATTACCAATCAAATTTTAAATAATATTTTCTTGGCATCCCAAATACTCATGGGAGTAGCATACCCGTAAAGACAATTTTTTATTAACCATATTGTTGTAATTTTCTCTGGTGCTTTTTATATGGTCTTTTCTTGCGATTCCATTCTTGCTGGTTGGTCGCCATTGTGGTCTACTATTTCTGTAAGAACCTAGCTTTATGTTTGCAGTCTTGGAAAAGAATCTCTTGTTCTCTGACAGTAAAATCTCTCCAACACACTCGCTCATGGCACTTCCTATGCCCATCCCCTGATAGTCCGACAAAACAACCAAACGATGCTCTCGCCACGCTCGCTTCAGCGATCCGCTTGGCATAGCTAAGACAGAATTAAAGGCCACAGGATTGCCCCAGAGGTATGCAACCCAACACCTAGCACCTTTGTTGATAGCACCGTCAAGGTAATGATGCTTCTTGAATATCTCCCAATACTTACTTTTTAAGTCCTTGGGTATCTCGTAAACATCTAATTCTAACTGTGGTTTGTCAAACATAACTTATCCTATCGTTATCTTAGCAACTCGGTTGAGATTCTCTTTTACGTTGTCGTTCTCGAACTTTTGACCTGTATCGCAGTCGAATACCCAGTCAGGTTGTAGCCAAGGAATTATATCTTTATGGCAAGATGCAAGCACAATATTCTTTAGGTCTTTCTTACGGATATATTTACTGGCACTTACGCAGAGGCTCTTTGCTGTTTCGCGATTTACTTCGCTCGTAAATTCGTCCATAACCAAATCATCCTCTAGCATCCTAGCAAATTCCGCACGATACTTTTCGCCATTACTCAATACATGGAACGGCTTGCATAGCGTAGGTACTGACGCAAGACCGCAAGCATGTAGCTTTTCAATGGCCTCATCTGGACTATCAAAATGAGATACAATCGCTTTGTTGTGTTCCCAGTTAAATATACCATCTTCGCTGGCAGACGCAGCTTTCATTTCTGGACTATCCCACCACAAACCCTTTTTCAAAAGGGTACTTTTACCGCTGCCACTTGATCCCACAACCAATCCTATGTTGTAAGAATTGTATGGTGGAAACTTAAAATCAGGAATCTCTGTTTCGATAAGTCCATCAAAATCCAGATCAAAAGCCTGTGCGACTCTTGCTGTGAATTCATCTTGTTCTACTCTAACTTTTAATTTCATGCTTGTCTCCGTTTGGTTTACCCTATTATACAATACGTATCGGCGTTTGTCAATTGGTATCTTTAATATTTTTACGAATAGTTTTCATTACGTCTGTAAAATCTCCTGTGAACGACCCTCTTCCTAAATTAAAAACTCTAAGAGTTAGTGCTAGGTTGTCGTAAATGTAGCCAATACTGTTGTCAAGCCTGTCTACTGATATTGCCAATGGGTGTCGCTTTATGTAGTTAAAGTTTTCATCTAAACTAATTCCAGACCAATAACACTTTCCGTTTTGATCGTGAAACTTCCCAATGAGGTCTTTAGTAGTCACCTCTATAGGTTGAACCCTTAACCCCTGACCTAGACTTTTTCTTGCCGCATTTCTGGTCTGCCCAAATTTTATATTCGACATTAACTTTTTAGCTGTTCGTTCATTCATTTTTCAACTCCTTTATCTGCGTACCGCTTTGACAGTTCGGATTTACACACTCATCAATATCTTTTAGAATTTCTGCGAGTTCAAGAATCGTAGGGTCGCGGCCTCTCCAAGCACTGGTACTACCTTCACAGGTATCAATAATATTCAAAAGGTTTTTGCACATATCTACTAAATCATTATGCTCCTCTGATAGTCGATTATTCTCATCCTCAAGCCAATCAATTGCCTCCTTCGTGTCGTGAGAATCACGCCACCACATAAGCGATAAAGTCGCCAATGCGGAAAACAGGAAAGCTGTTAGCCAATGTTGATCTATTTCACTCATTTTTCAACTCCTACTTAATAGAGGCTGTTATCTTAGCATTGCCTATTTTTGTTGTTGTTCCAGCAGAAAATCCGAAACTCTGCTTGACAGAAATTGATTCGTAATCCAAATCAAAATTAACATCTTCGTATTTCTCAGCCAGTCCTACTAAGATTGTGTTAATATTCTCTTCTGCTTTTTTAATGTCTTTTTTAATTTGCTTCATTTTCAATTCCTTATGTTCTTTCTTTCCAATTTAACCGCAGATGGGTGTCGTGAGCAACCCGTAACTGAAACGCTAAATCCTTCTCGCCAAATTCCATCAGAATCTTAATGGCCTCAAAGATTTTTTCTGATTGTTCTAATTCTTTACTCATTTGTCAATTCCTTTCAGGGTACAAAACCCCTCCACTTATAAATATCTGGCGGTAATTAGTAAGACCTATCTTCTCGGTATCGTGGGTCGGCAATTCTTGCAGTTCCTTCCTCACTTTTCTTGATAACAAATTCGCCGGAGGTCGCGATCCACTGCTTGCCAGCGACGCGACCGTTTCTCAACATCTCAAGAACTTTTTTATCTTCTTCCATTACTTTATTAGCAATGTTCATTTGAGTGTCATAAAGACCCATTTCCTCTGACTGTCGCACAAGTTCGATACTCTGCTTGTACCACGCTTCCTGTAGGGATTGGACTGTCATTGAAAGCCCACGAATCGCTTTGTCCTTGGATTTAAGTTCTATGTCCCAATCATATCTGTCAGTGGTAGGAAAATCTGTGGGCATCTGTGCGTGTTTGCGTGGATTGGTCGCATCTGGACATGACTCGCTGTAATGAAACAAAGGCTTGACGCTTCCCCATGTAGCCGCACATGCCGCCATGTTGGAAACGTGTGTAGCAGCAGTTGACGGATTACACTTGTCGTGCAAGTTGTCGTAAGTAATTGGAATATTAAAATGTTCTAGCAAGTTAGCAACAGTCCAGCAACCTTTGTCCTCGTTCTCTACAACAAGGCGAGACTGCACACTTTGATCGCACTTGTTTAGATTGGACATAAACCGACAGGCAATATCTACAAGCTCACCCTTGGTGCAATTAACATGGATATTGATGGGATTGTAGTAACTACGCTCGCAACCTAGCATATCCATAACCCAACCGTGATGATTAAGTTCTGTAATGGTCTTTTCTACTGCTGACTGGTTCTCTGACGCAAGTACGTTGAACTGGTCAGGATGAGTAGACAGACGCACCTGCCAGTCCTCGTTGTATTCTGCAATAGCTTTCATTTCTTCTATGATCTCACGATATTGCGGAACATCTGAAATGCCATATACAAACTCTGGATGAGTCAAGCAGGGAAATAAAGATGAAGAAACACGATAACCCCAGCCATTCTGGTAACAGTGTTGGATAGACATGAACGTGACGCGAACATTGTTGAGCCAACGCTCGCCTAGCTCGGTCAACGCAGAAGCCTCACCTTCTGATTCTATTAACTGATTGAATCGCTTCCACGTCATGGTTTGAAAGCTGTAGCCTTGCTCTTTGAGTTCGTTACTGATGCAGCATAAGTTATACATTTGAAATCCTCGGTTAATTGTGATTGACTACCCTATTATAGTCTATACATCGTCATTTGTCAAGTGGTACTTTAGAAAATTTTAGATAATTGCGTACCGACACCACATTATACCTGTGAAGAAGAAGTAAAGACTTCACCAAGTAATTAAGTAGCTTTGATAGGCAGTATCTTACAGGCTAGTATATTCTCAATGCTAAATTTCTGTGCTTCTTCACAGGACTAGGTTGACAGTGGTAGATCATAGCCTAGATTTATAATTTTATTTCGATACCTTGGAGTGGTCGTTCACTCCGCTGCAACCTATCTTCTTGTTAAGGGTAAGAAAGATAACTTCACCCGCTAACTTTTTTATACAAATTTTTACAAGAACGTGGCACTGTGCTACCATTACCACAAGCACTCGCGGCAGGATTCGAACCTGCGACCTACGGATTAGAAGTCCGTTGCTCTATCCAACTGAGCTACGCGAGCGTAAGTAGACTGGGAGGGACTCGAACCCCCGACCAAGGAATTATGAGTTCCCTGCTCTAACCAACTGAGCTACCAGTCCACGGCGTAAACTATTATAGTCTACAGTCATCGGTTTTGCAACCGAATTATTCGTAATCTCTAACACAAACTCCAACGGGGAACCTTGGCACAGGGTTTTCACTGGTCGTCCACTCAAAGAATTTTACTGTTAACATTTTACCAGTAAGTTTTCCTGCTTGAAAGTCAATCCAGTATTGCTCACGTTGAGACTCATCACCCATTGGCTTGACACCAAACTCTGTACCATCCTCTGTCACACAAGTGAAGGTACACTGACCCTCCATCTTGCCCTTATTCTCATACGCTCCCACGATCTCGAACTCTGCGTCAAGAAAAGACTTGTACTTCTGTAAGTCAGGAGATCGACGATTGGGTTGGTATCCACCCTTGGCGTTACGGATCATGCTGCCCTCATAACCATCTTCTAGCCACAAAGAGTTCTGCTCGACTACTTCATCTAAGTTATCGACAGGAAAAGTTGGTACGATATGAATACAGTCTCCCTCTTGCCACCACTGATCCATGTGATAGAGTTCGTGAATACGATCCTCAAAGTCTCTATCCTCTGCTACATAATCATAACAGTGAAACTGTACTAGATGAGTGTTCTCACTTGGCTTGTCACGTTTGATCGCTGACACAAGACCTTGAAAGTCCTCTTTAAACTGATGGTTGTATAACTCTCCATCAAGAATAAATGATCTAGCAGATGGTGAAAACCCGCTTGTGTCCTTGCCCATCACAGACACCAACTCGCTGATCGCATCGGCAATGTGACCAAGAGATGTAAACTCTTTGCCGGTACGACTTACTAGCTTGACGTTCTCGCCATCTACATGAATGAAGCAACGAATACCGTCTAGCTTGGGCTGGATGTACGCAGGGTAAGCTATCTTGTGGCTATGTTTGTCGTGCGACTGTGCGAGCATGGGCATCATAGGCTTGTCTGTAGGGATTGTTTCAGAGTAACCACTACGGTCACGCTTCTGCTTCCACTTAGCCTCTGCCTCTTTCTCTGCCTGCTGCTCGTCGGTCGTAGCGTTTGCTCGTCCTGCGTTCTTGCCTTCTACATAGGTGCGACTGTGCTGTAGCTTGCCACCATACAGGCCGTGTTCCTGCTCGTAGAACCATCCACGCTCGTCGCTGCCATGATACACGTTTAACACGCGAATCTTACCCTTGCTGTCCATTTTGTAAAGTGGTGCTAGTGCAAATGCTGTACTCATAATAATTCTCCTGTGCTTAGTTGGCGATACAATACCATTATACCATACATATCGGAAATGTCAATAGGTATCTTTAGAAAATTCCAAAAAAAAAGCCAGAATCTTTCGATCCTGACTTTCATCGGGTATTGGTTGTTAATTTTTACTCACAACAACTTAACATGCGAGAGCGAGTCCGCTGCATCATACCCTTAACTGCGCATCGAGTATCTTTGACAGCACTCTTTACAGTCTCTTTCGATTTTTTTACAGCGTCCTGAACTGCACACCGAGAACACTTCAAAACACAACACGACTCTTTAAACATTGCCTTCGTCGCAGTTCTGACTGGTTGATCGCAAACCATTTTACAGTAAGCACGCTTAACAGTACAACGAACAGGCGTTTTACAAGCCGCATCAGACACGCTTGGTGCAACCATCGCAAAAACAAGAATGGCAACAGCAAAAATTCCCTTCATCTAAATTCTCCTTTTTAAAAGATACCAACAGCCCTGACCATCAAGACTGTGCCGATTGTGCTAGATAAGATAATACTCAATTAGACAACCAGCATAAAAATTTAATCATAAAGTCAATGTGTAGCATAAAAATCAGCCACAAAATTAACCCGAAAAACTTAAAAAGCAAAAGTTTTTTCATTTTAAATAAAACTCAAAAAATTGACGTATAGCCAAAAATAAATCGTGGGTTTCGAACATTCCTACAGGAGTGTAAAAACTCAGATAAACAAACAGTAATAGCTGGAAAGCAAAAACAAAAGGTATAACTATTCTTAGCTTAGTAAAACTAAGTACACACATAGCTAGAACAGCAAGTATAGTTGTAACCCCCTTTATAATAACTAACCCTTCAACTCCGACCGCACCTATAATCATTGACGCTACAGGATTTTGCTCATTGATTTCTAAAGACTCGAAATAAACCACGTTCATTACATTGTCGTAGACAGAAATTAGTCCAGATAAGAACGACATCAACAAACATGCTGCTCTACTTTTTAAAATTGACAGTGAAAACATAAGTATATGACCTAAAGACAAGACGTGTCATAGACTTCCTTACGTTATCCATGATCCTTACCTATGATTATACACTATTCCCAATCCCAATCCGCTAAACTGGCACTATCAATACTCAAGGGTTCATCATCATCCTCAATGTAGCTATAGGGATAATAATCTGAACTCTCTCGCTCGATCAACTCTTTACTATGAGAGAAGGGCATCCTACAACCAGTTGCCCCTACAATTCCGAGGTCGTGATACCAATTCCCATCCCAACCTTTTGTAAACTCATTCTTGTCCATATTATCTCCTAAACCAAAGAAAAAGGGGCAGAGCGAATCATACCCCTCATCACCAACCACAGTGAATTAAAGATCGTAATCGTCATCGAACTCGTCGATAGCTAGATCGTACTCGTCAAAGTCCTCGTCCTCTGATTCGAATACGATATCTTCGATTTCCTCACGGGCAATCTGCAACACCTCGTAATCTGATACGCGAATCTTCTGGAAGTCACAGTCGCTTGGAACGCTAACAATGTCTTTAGGGTTAAAAGTTACCAGAACAACAATCCCACCGGAACCTGCCCAGTTGCAAGCATAGTCGTAAGTGCCGACATGCAGACCGGCAGAGCAACCTTGAGTATGGTCATCACAGACTTGCCTACGCTTCATGCTTGGCTTGTCACCGATGTTGTTACGGAAACTATTTCCCGTGTATATGTCAACAAGATCACCCTTGGTGATAGTGTTACCCATCTTGTCTACAGTATTTATTTCGCCACCATAGGCTTTTACACCTTTGTAGCCTACAAGCAGACCTTCCTCGGTGATGGCGATACCCTTGTGCTGACACCAGTTGAAACCTTGGTTGATTGCCCTAGAACTTACGTTTTCGTAGATGTTACGCAAGTAGTTGAGCGTAGGTGCAGCAGACAATCCACCCTTGAGGCATCTGACAATACGATCTACTGGCTCAGGTGCGACTTGTTCGCCCTCGTAGTAAAGTTCGCCCTCACGATACTCGAACTCGTTGTCGCTCCAATCTTCGATAACACTACCAGTATCTATGAGTTTCTGGAACTCAGTAGCATCACCCGCCTCGACGCACTCGACCAACCCAATGAAAGATGGGTGCGTAGCGTCAAATTTGACTGGCTTGTTGTCTACAATGACAGTGTAAGAAGAATCGTTGTTTTGAATGTGTGGTAAAGACATAGTTATTCCTGTGGCTAAAGTGAAAATGTTTTGACTACTCTATTATAGTCTATTATCGGCAAATGTCAAGGGGTAATTTAATTTTTTTTAGAAAATTTGCTCCGTCCCCCATTCGGCTCGGATCATGCTATCGTGGTCATCGACCCACGCACTACCGACCCCTCGATCGTATGGATAAACTACAGAAATTTCTGGTGCTACTCGCCCTGATTCTTCGGTATCGTGCCAGTAAACTTGAATAGTTCCGTCTGAGTCTACATCAATAAGTATTGTTGGGTTTTTCATTTTATTCTCCTACCAAGGTGACTTTCCAACTCGCACATTGCTATCTGCAATGCCCTCAAGTTTCTTTATTTTGTTTTTATCATCTTTCTTTGTTTGACCTAAAGTTTTGTCAGTAATTTTTGCTTGATCGTAGTGAACCCAAAACGAATACTCAATATTAAACTCTCGGCAAAACTTATTGGGTACAGTCTTGCCTATCCACACGTCAATTCTATATCTTTCAATCCCATTTTTTTCATACGCAAAACCATCATTGATCTTTGCAATATCTTTCACGTTTGAGATTTGGATTTTTTCTTCCAAAAACTCCATCAAAATATCACGAGGGATTGATGGAACAGGGGGTTTCGGAGGTGTTGGTGTGAATTCCTTTGTTTTTTTTGCTCTTTTAGTTTTCATAGGTGGCATAGTTAATCTCCTGTGGTTGAAAATATGGGGCAGAGCGAATCATACCCCCATTATAACATAAGTATCGTCAATGTCAAGCGGTAACTTTAACATTTTTGATAATTTCTTTCTTGCGAGCAGTCCATGATAACTTAGTCTCGTCCTCGATAACAGTTCCTCCTAAGTATTTAGCTAACTCGCCCTTATTATTGTTAAAGTTGTAACACGAAATACACTCTAGAAGTCCATACATACTTGTCGCCTTGTCCCAGTGTGTATCCGAGTCGCTCGCTGTCAGCAACACTTTATCACCCATGTTGGTTCCACCTAACCATACTTGAACATGGAAGTGTAAAGCTGAACCTAGTTTGACCCAAAACTCTCTAGCAAACTGTTCAATCCCTTCATGTTTTACGCATGATAACAATTGTTTGATGTCCTGATCGTGATATTCGCATGGCAATCGTTTTGATTCTGGTAGATCAGGCAGTACAACATTCTTGATCCACTCAGTAAGCGGCACAAATTTATGCTTCTTAAACTTTCTAGAATTAAGAAACGAACTTTTAAGAGCGTAAACCTTTGGAACATCGTATCCTTGTGATTCTGCTTGACGCAAAATTTTACCAAGCACCTGTGCATCGTTCCTCCCGTCCCCATAGACCTGACGCACTATTTCGTAACGATTGATCTCAACATAATAAATAGGTTCGGTACTGCCTTCCTCGACTGACAATTCACATTCCTTAAAGTAGTTCTTTTCATTCCAACCAGTTTGCGTCTTATCAACCTCGAACGTCTTGTAGGTACTGTAAACATTGCCTGACGATGATATTCCACGGCTTGAACTGCGAACAACCTTTGGCAAATCTTCAAGGTCAAACAATTCTGAGTCGGGAATCTGTGCTTGTTGCTGTTGCTCTTTATCATTAAAAATAACAATGGATTCACCAGTACGTTTATCCTTTAGGTAATTCTTGATCCTTGTTGTCATACGAGGTTTTGCCAATGCGTATTTTACTTTGACCCGTCCCCCTTCCAACTCAACCGTTGTTCTTTCAGACTTGTCGCTACCTCGATAACGAGAACTCCACACGGTATGAGGTTCCTCGGTTTTTAACTCGTATTTGCGTAGGACAGCATCCATTTCCTTGTCCTGCTTGACAATTCTACCAAGTTCCCCACAACCTAAATTCCAAGCCTTTTTCGCACGATCAAGCGGAGTCTCACCTTCTTCGATCAATTTAATGACGTTCTTGTTCAACTGTGCAATAACTTTTGCCATCTTCTTTTTGATCTTGAGCATGTTTTCTGGCTTGTTCTCTAACTTTTCGCGAGAAACATCGAATGACAACGCATCCTCTTTGACACAAAACTTTAACAGACCAAAACAACGTAGGAACCGTTCACACTGGTATGCGGTTACAGGTAAATCTTCACCTACACTGCTCCAGTCGAAACTTGGAATCTCGTAACAGATGTTACCTTGGAACGCTGACATAAAATCATCGGAATCGCCACTGCTAGAGATCATACAGTCGTCGTTCTCGATAATGATTTTCTTGTTAGCCGCCTCTATGTCCTCTAGAACATTTTGTGCAGAAAGGTCTACAGTCGTACCTCGCCAATGCTTGTAAACATGGGCAGCTTCCTTGCGAAACTCTTTAACCTTGTCCTTCACGGTCATACTGATGAGCAGTCCAGTCCGGTCATCATGGTCGTCCTTGTTACGCTCTCTACGAGTTAGCTCGGATACTTGAGGTCGTCTACTCTCGTCACGGTAACATAGGTAGTCGATCACAGTATCGCCGTGATAACTTGTTACACTAAAACTATCACACAATGAGTATGGAGACAAAGTACCTACACCAAAACAACCTGTTTCTGTGTCAGAGTCACGCTTATCGCTGATTCCGATGCCGCAAAACGTACCTCGAATACCAGCGTCAGACAGTCCAGCACCAGAGTCTCGGAAGGATACCGTATTGTCTAGCACAGTAGGAATACGCACCTCGATTGGAATATGCTCGGTTCCTGCCCGCACTTGAGCATCGTGACCGTTTACGCTAATCTCACGCAAAATCGCTCGCTCTTTATTGGTGTAGATATAATCAGACATCATATCTACAAGAAAAGAAATATCACCAGTAGCAAATTCACTGGTTTCGAATGATCCGTTTACTACTACGTTCTGTGACTCTTGCTGCATTTTCATAAAGCTAATTTCCTTAAAGTGGTTGGTTGATTGTACGACTCTATTATACCATAGGTATCGGCATTGTCAAGGGGTTTCTTGAGAATTTCTATCAAAATCTTGATCGTGAGATTCGATCACGTCTCTCATCCGATGGATCATATCGCTATCATAATAATCCTTTATAGACGCGATTACTACGTTAATATCATCAACAATGTTATTTGTTAAGATAGGGGAGTTCATTGCCTCTGTTAATAATTTAATAACATTATCAATTTCTACGTATTTTAGAAAGGTATCTAGCGGGTCGTCATTCATCTTCATCCTCCGATTCAAGATACTCTACGTTAATCGCCCAACTAAAACCATCGGTGAAAATTCCTTTCTCCAGCAATGCCTCGTAGATAATTTCCCCTACATCGTCACTATCTTTTTGTGACATATTGCTGCCACCTAGTTCAATTTTTTTGGTCAAAGGGTCGCTCATAGTTTCCTCGTTTTCGGTTAGTGGTGTTTAATGCCATTGTAAAATACATATCGTCAATGTCAATTGGTTTCTTTAGTTTTCTTTGAAGTTTTTGCCAAATTTCTTTTCATCAATGATAACACCCACTTTCTCGACTTGGTGGGATTGGCTTGGCACTCTTGCACGATAGCGTCAAACGCTCTTGCTTTTCTGTGCATTTCTTCCATTGTGATTAACTTCTTTAACAATTCTGATTCTTTCATTTCATTCCTCTCTTTCTCAATAAATCTCGCACGTTCCAATACTCTGTGTTGGTAATTCCTTTCCCACGCCACGCCACAGCTAATCAAAATTCCAGCGATTAACGCAGAAAACAGAACCATGAAGATCGTGTCCGATAAATCTTTGGCAGTATTACTCGTCATGTATCATCTCCATGAGGTTATCCCATTTTCGTCCCGATTCGATCTGGCTTTCAAGATTCTTCCAGCATTGATAAAGCCTGTGTTTGCGTTCTTTGGGAGAACAGAGAGTAATCTCATATCCACAAACCTTCCGATAGACTTTTTCCATAAATTCTTTGTTAGTCATTTTTCTGTCCTTTGTTTAATCAACCTTTTCAACGTGTTATCCAAAACTAATTCATCAATCTCTAAATCTTCCGCATCTGCCTCCTCCCAATTTGCATGGAAATACACTAAAGCATAGCGAATAACCTTTTCTTCTAACTTTTTATTCTCGTTGATCTTTGTTTCTGCCCAACCTTCATCTGCACAATGGTTAACTCTACTCATTCCAATCCTCATTTCTGTAATCTGTGTTTGATTTGTTAGGCGAAGATGGGGTAAGAAAAGCCCACATCAATACCCAACATGCCATACAATAAAATAGTATCATAAAATAGTATTTAAACATCATCGTTTACAACTTCCTGAATCACAAAACATTGGTTAAAATCTTCTCGTTCGAGAATCTCGTAGGTCTTGTCGTTGTGGTCAAATGTTTCTCCTACTTTCAAGGTGTCACGAAGTGATCCAAGATTGGCAAGGTCACTGATAAGATCATAGTAGTAAATCTTATTGTCAAACAAGTCCATTTGCAGATTATTACTCATCGTCATTCTCCTGTGGAAATCTGTAGTTGGTCACAAAGACATTCCAACATATCGTCCATGTTAAAACATTCCTGCTCGTCAAACTGCCCGACAGTTTCTTCGGCAGTTGCCCATGACAATTCTGATAAAGCCATAAACAAAAGATACTTGAGTTCGTCCTTGCTGATGTTCCTGTTACACATCAACTTGTAAGCCATGTTCATACCTTCGCCTGTTTCAAAATTCCGCATCGCAATCTCCTATGGTTAGTCTGTCGTATGACTCTATTATACTATATTTATCGTCATTGTCAAGGGGTTTCTTTAGAATTTATTCAACTATTTTTTTCTCCATGAGAACAAGTTATTTAACCACTTCTTTCTTTTAGCACAATTGCACTCTTTTAAATTAAACCATTGTTTGAACCTTTCTTCCGTGATTCCAAACGCCTCCAAGGTCGATTGAACAACATCTCCCAATCCAACATACTCGCCCTCTTTAGTATTAAAATTTACGCCCTGCCTTTCTAATTCTTCGATTACCGGAGTCATATCTTCTCTGATTTCATCATTGTTCATTTCTGACATATTTTTCTCTCCTATTTGTTATTATTTGTTTTTAAAATGAGTTTTACAACCATCTTAAATAAAAAAAATGAAATTATCAACGAACTTACAATCAAAAGATCATTCAATATATTATACACTTTAGAGAGATTTAAATATGACTCATGTTAGTTAAACCCCGTAAAAAACTTAACAATATTACAATGTTATAATAATACAATAAAGAGTATACTTACAATAGGGTTATTTTGTTGTTGTTTTATATTATGTTTTCAACCTCGTTCCCCCACAATAAGCGTATAAAAACATAAAAACACGTAAAAAAGCGTGTAAAAATGATACAAAAGAAGCATAAAAGTGTGTATTTCGGCGATGTGTATAGGGGGGAATATAGACACATATACATGTATTATCTAATCTATAATCGTGTATTTCGCTGACTGTACGCATGTTGACGACCTTAATGGTTTAGGTGATCTGTGACCTAGTTCTGCTGAGACAGCTTTTTGGCGCGGGCAAGTTCTTTTGACGCTGCGGGCAAATCCATCTTTCCATCCTCGTCGAGCCAACCATGATTATCAAGAGTATGTAGCATCATGTTCAGTTCGCCCGGCTCCATACAAAACTTTGACGGAAAGCTAGATAATAATATAACTATAATTGCACAAGGGTCACAACAATACCATGTATTATTCTCATTAGTGTTCTCGTTAGTATTCATAAATAAATAATCTCCTTTTTTCGCTGACTATACGTTATCGTGCGACCTTTGTAGTTAACAAAAGACAGCCGCACTACTTATTATACATTATATATCGACATTTGTCAAGGGGGAACTTTAGAATATTTGTGTCTTTATTTTCCCGTTATCGAAATATGTTTATGTAAATATTATTAAATTTTGGCTGACTGTGGCTATCGTGGCGATGTGTTTAGATAAGATGCGACATTTTCGCTGACTGTGGCTATCGTGGCGTATATTATTAGTTAAGCTAATACATATGTGTGTGCATATTTATATATGGGTATATTACGTTGGTATGCGGTTTGCGGCCAGCGGCGACGTAACCCCTTGGTATTAAAGGACTTACGTCAAATCTATTTAATTTTAAAAAAAAGCAAAAAAAAACGGCCACATAGTGACCGTCGAGGTATCTTACCAATCTTCCGCAACCCAATGCAAAATGGCAAGTGAACATAATAGAATTATAAATTGGCTCACATCTGTACACCTATTTAGAGGAAGACAAAAAGCCACCGCCTCACGGTGAGGCGATGGCATCTCGAAAGGATACCTCTAAGCAGCAAGCAGCAGGTTTTCAGCCTGATGCACGTAACGCTCATTCGCACTTCGAAGGATGCGAGCGAAATCAGACTTGAAGCCCTTTTTCGCTTGTGCGTCATGCTGGTAATAACCCTGCACAGCGTTGAACATTTCCCAAGCGGAAACAATCTTCGGTGCGTCTTTTTCCAATGCTACGCGGCCAGTCTTGGCACGTTCGCCAACAACCCTCTTGGTGATCGCTTCGATTCGATCATTGTAGCTGGTCACTTTTCGAACCTTGTCACCATCATCAGCGGCTTGAAATTCCGCTTCCGTTGGTGCTTTATCGGCAAACAGACTACCAAGGAAATTGTCAAGGTTAACGTTCTTGGATTCCATCGCAGTAGCAACAGAAACAAGATTCTCCCAACCTTCTGACAATTCGCCAAAAGTATCAACAAGGAAATTCATTCGATCACGCAAACCAGAAGTGTGACGAATCGAAACGCAAGTGCCTGCGACTTTTCGCATCATTGCGAGATTGCTGCACGCATCACGGAAATATCCCATAGTACCGTGGAAACCTTTGCCGTCAAATCCACCGCGAATAATTACACGCGGGAAAATGTTATCATTCTTGCCATGAATAGCACGACGATGCTCATCGGTAGGCTGAATAGAAACGTAATGACCGCGATTCCAATGGGTTTTGCAGGTAACGTCACCATCAAACATGGTGGAAGCTGCCTCGACCAATGCACAAACGTCATCGGTGGAGTGAGGAACGTATCGACCGCTAATCGACTTAACGCCCTCGATGTAGCCAGTGTCGGAACGAAACAGACCATATTGGTCAGTTTTCATATTGTCCGGCCCGAATAGCGGGAACTTGTCAACATCAAAGTCGAAAGCTGAACGGACAGAAGCGGAAACGGTGGAAATGTTTTGAACATTGCTCATAAGATTGATCCTTTCAAGATCGGGAAACTAACAGGTTATACCACAATTATACCATACACACGGCAAAAGTCAAGGGGGTAAACCTTAAAAACTTAAAAAAAGGAACCAATGTGGGAATCGAACCCACTGACTTACTCAGCCCTTACGACCTTTGGAAAGGTCAGCGAACCATCGTTGGAACTCTTTCATTATACTATATTATCGACCAATGTCAAGGGGTAAATCCAGTGAAAAGATAATTTTTCCCAAAAAAAACATAATTGACGTAAGTCGTTGGTGCGTAAGGACTTACGGCCCGGCGGGCGGCGGCCAGCGCCCTAACCCCTTGCGGGGCAAGGACTTAGGAGAATTTTACCACGTCAAGAAACGTTAACTCCGTCTCGTGAGTGATTGGATTGCGATTGGTGAACGTCAATTCAGTGTCCTGCCGGTCAATCCATGCTTCCATGTAGAGCGTTGATCCATCCCATAGGTGCAAGTCAAACTCACACCATCCATGCCCCATGGCGATAAACTCTACCGAGTAGCTATGTTGCAGTCTAAAGGTTTCCTTGTCGTCAACATGCTTGGAAAGCCAATTTAGAACGTGGTTGATAAGTTCGCTGTCTTGTAATTTTGTCATTAGTAACCCATCCAATCGAAAACTTCTTTGGTAGAAACACGTTGCGAGATTCTACACTGTCTGCAAATTATCTCGATGTTATCTTTTGTTGATTCGTAAATCAATGCACGCACGTTAAGTTGTCCAGTCGTCCAATCGTCTAACAAAACAGTTCTGTGGCTGAAATACTTGTGGTGTTCCAGAATTGCCATTGCCTCATTAATTGTGATGGTTGGATTCTCTGCGATAAATTCTTCGCTATTGGAAACGCCTTCATAACCACTATCAAAAATTTTCATACATTTGCTCCGTAAACTACATCAGCACCATAAAAAACCGTGTCATCACAATACAGATCAACAAATCGTGCGGTGTCCGCGATCATACCTTGACCAGTATTCATAAACCCATCACACTCGTAAGGATTATAATAAAGAGTTTCCCAGTTAGTCAGTCCACTCATCAATTGACCGTCAGTGACTTCGCCATCTACTTCGAGATCAGCTTCGTTGGTTCCTACAACGTAACCCTCAATGAACGCATGAACGTTTTTCTGTTGATCATTTCTAACTCTTGATTGTCCAGCCTTGGATATAATAAACTTACATTCTTGCAGGGTTACATGTTCTGCATGACAACAAACTAAACCGTCCTGCTTGATGCTAAAACATTTTTTGTGTAGGTTGCGATATACGCGAACCTTGCGTGATGGATCAATGTGATCCCAAATCTCTAAACTGCGTCCTACTCTTGGCTTTTTCATAACTTCCTTTCGTGTTGTGTTATACCACCATTGTATACTAATTATCGTCGATTGCAAGGGGTCATCCCTACATCTTTTGGGGATTTTACATAAATAGTTACATGCCCGAAGACGGGGTTAACTTCCGTCATTGTGATAACCTTACCTTGTGCTTGGTCAAGAGAGATGTTATCCCACTGTTTGGCATCTTCTATCCAAAGCCTGTAAGACATTTCGTCTGCCCAATTTTCTCCGTCACTTGCTGTCCATGCTGGCATTACTTTTCCCCTTCTAAAGTTAATAAGATTTTATCTAATTGTGCTTGTTTGATGTCGAGGAACGCGGGACTGCAACCGCAATGTCCACCACACCAGTTTTGATTACACTCTGGACAATGCACCTGCCAGATGTTACACGACTCGCAAAACGATGCGTAAACACCTGTAACGTTAGTAAAAGCGTCAACCATAATCTTTTGTTTTTCTTTAATGTTCATACTCCTATTATACATTATATATCGGCATTGTCAAGGGGGTATGTCCAGTTTATTTCGTGTTTTTATCTGATTTCTTTAGAAAAGACGTAAGTCGTTGCTATCAAAGGGTTTGGCACGCCGCTTGCTGCCCCGCCCCACCTAAACCCTTATCACGTAAGGACTTAGGGCGACGAAACAACAAATGCAAACCGATTGCATCAGCGTTGCTTACATGCAACCGGCTTGCAAGTGCTTAACATAGCTATTTAGCCATGAACGGTTTGACAAGCGAACCAACTAACGGAATTTTTACTTTCCAGTGTTGCCGTTGACGATAGAAGGCTTTGACACCTTCCAAGGTTGACACCATATCAAGATGTCGCGAACGCTCGAACGCTGGATCGTCTGCACGATACGCGGCATTGTCTACCGGATGCTTGACGGTATCACGGCGAGACTCTAAAACTCCCCAGCGAAATTTAAAACCTTCGACGGGTTGGCGGTAACTAAATAAAACTAAACTTTTCATGCTTAAAATTCCTTCGTGTACTTGTCGGAAATAGACTGGATTACAATTAACAAAACTGATAAAACTAAAAACTGCGTCACATATGCCGCCCTTCTAACTATAGGAAAACTTCACCTTCTCTTTCTTGAGTGCTTTGATAGCGTCCGATGCCTTTGAGCCTTTAGGCTGAACGCCGTGAATTAGTAGAGCGAAAGATTCGTCGCGAATCTCTGGAATCGCTGCGTGTTCGTCAGTGTGGTCAATCTCATAACCTAGTGCGTCAGCTTCGGCAACAGAGAAAACAACCTTTGATTCTCGCAAATTGTGTTGGTCAATCAAATGATCTTGACGACCACCACGAGAAGCGGTTAGAACAAAATTGTTAGGCAAGCTGTCACGATCTTCCAACCACCACGAGAGTGATTTGGTATAAGCGTAAAACAATCGGTCAGGATGCCATTCTGCGACCAAGTGCCAAGCACGAAAATAATCTTGATTGAAGAAATCGCCAGCAACGTGAATCCGGCAGATACCAAGGTTTGCGGGCATAGCGTCAGCAATAGCGTGTGCCTTATCATAGCAGCCTTTGAGCGAACGCATAGCGTCAAAATTGGCTTTGCGTTTGTCGTAGCAACTTGGGAACGTCGCTTCTTGTGATGCAGAGAAACATCGGAACTGGCAATCTTTACCATCTTGGATTTTGCGACCGTGTTCTAATTGAACAACTTTTGATAGGCAATCTTTAGCCTGTGGACACGACCAACCAGACAACAGATCGAATGAATAGACTTTGCGTCGATCTTGCAACCATGATTGCAATTCGGGAACGTGATTTAGTGCTTTGAGTTTAGCGTTTGCTGGGCTGAATTTTACCATTGTAAACCTTTCGAAGTGTGCTTGTTACTCTATCATTATACAGTATTTATCGGCAATGTCAACCCCTATGCTTGAAAGAAAACCCACTTTTTTTAAAATATATTTTTTTTGTCTTTTTTTTATTTTATGGCTTGATAGTGACCTAACGTGTCACGGCCGCTGGCAGCCACCGCCGCCCTAAGTCCTTTGATACCAAGGGTTTACGTCAAAGCTGTGCGGGCAGGATTCGAACCTGCGACCAATGGATTAACAGTCCATCGCTCTACCACTGAGCTACCACACAAAACATCAATCAAAATAAAAGCTAGGAGTGTGGGAATCGAACGATTTCGAATACACGACTGCCCAAACTTCCGCGAGTGGTATCCCAGCAAGCGAATCTTGCACCTTATTAGGTGGTGACTTATGTCAATTACCCACCCACATTTCCATAGGTATCATGCAAGCACCCCTAGATATATTAAAAACAAAGAAGCGGAGCGGTGGACTGCATTACATCGGCGTACTGTCTGATGCCGGATCAGAAACTACCTCAACCACCTGCTCCGCGTCTTCGCAACAACACGAAAGGTTAGCCTAGATTATAGTGAGGCCACGCACTTTGAAACTAGGAACGACTTGTGCAAACCGTTATCCTCTTTGACGGTAATCCCGCGACCGTTCTTGCTGGTGTAGGAACGAATCTTTACACCATTAACTTGCCGGAGAATGTTTTTGTTCCCGTTCTTGGGATACAAAAAACTGACTTTGCGCTCGTTACGCTTGAGATAAAGATCGTTGATCATTGATAAAACCTTCCACTTGAGAAAAACTAAATTGCTTAACACCTTCCGCAGTGTCAATCGAAACAGAGTTGCCATTGATGGCGACAACAGTACCAGCAGCAAATTGGTGGCCGATTACTACATCCGGCGTTTGAGTATCTTTACTCATTCTCTTCCTCCACACTATCGGCGATTGCTTGGCGAGCGGCTTCCGCTGCCTTTTCGCGAATCTCGTCGCACTTTCTAATAAGTGACGACTCCAACTTAAGACAAGCCTCATCAGACATTTTGATAACGGCCTCGTTACCTACTACGTCTGTAATCCGCAGGCCGTCCCAGCCCATCCAGCAGGACTCAAAAGTTAACTCTACAGTTTGCTTGATTTTCATATCAAACCTTTCTAAAAAAACAGTTGTTAAACTCGGTAGTACACTACCATTATACAATAATTATCGGCAAAGTCAAGGGGTAAACTTTAAGAAACTTCTTCATATTCTGAAATTTCTAGGGAAATTGTATCATTGCTTGCAAGTTCTGAATCCTTGCTAACGTAGATACTGCCCTGAACGTCTTGCGAGTTAACGCTAAAACGAACCTTGTTCTTTGTCTCTTTGTCTTTGGTGAATGTAATGCTCATCTTTTTAACCTTTCTAGTTAACATCTTTTTGCCATGCACTACGTTGTGCTTGGCGTGTACGTTGTCGCTTAGGCCGATTGTCGTGAACCTGATGCGTGTTGGCCTGATGGCCGATTGCCGGTTTCGCCAGCTTGATCTTGATTGTAATTGTCTCTTTCATACTTATATTATACCATATTGTTGGCGAATGTCAAGGGGTATTTTTATTTTTTTTACTTTTTTCGCTGGCAGTGATGTGATGCCTTTACTTGGTTTATTAAGGTGAGACAGGGGCGGTGGGCTGCATTACCTCGGCGTACTGCCTCTCCATGGAGGGGGTCTACCTCGACCACCTGCCCCGTGTCTCATGCTCCCATTATACTATATATATCGTCAATTGCAAGGGGTTGTCAATAGTAATTCTCAAAGTTTTTTCATATTTGTTGTAAGTCGTTGGTGTGTAAGGACTTACGACGGCCGGGGCCGCCCCCAGCGCCCTAACCCCTTGCGGGATAAGGACTTAGGGCAACATCTTAACTCTCTTCCAGCGAGTAGCCCGCGTTATTCAAAGCATCGCTCCAACTATCACAACCCCGCATTGATCCTTCCAACTCGCACCAATCTACAATGTTACCTTCGGGGTCGGATGGAAAGATGTAAGTTTCTGTGCCAGTAATTGCCGATGCAGTCGAAACAACAACGTGATCCCACTTGTTTCCATCGTAGTCCTCCATCGCAGGAGCCACATTGAAAACGGCAGCACGCCCGCGAAATTGATCGCTAACATCTTTAATTTGTGTCGCAATTTTATTCGTCATCTAAAAAATCCAATTCGTTAAGTAGGTCGTCATAATTACCGTCATCCTCGTGGCGTGTCGGCTCGCCATAAAAATCCGCGTCGAAACTTTCAGCCTCGTCAATCAGATCATAAACCTGATCATCATAGTAAAAATCTTCATCTAACATATCAAAACCTTTCTAAAAAATGATGTTGTCAAAAACGCCGTTCTGAAAACCATGATTGTCATCAGGATCGTAACCATCGCAGTCATCATCACCGTTATCATACCCGATTGAATCAAGGAAATCAATAGTGCAAAAATCGTCGGGATCAACAGCAAAATCGTCGTTCATAATAAACCTCTAAAAACCTTTCAAAAGTGTGCTTCGTATAATTATATTATACAGTATCAATTTAGTTTGTCAAGCCCCTGCGGGTAAACTCCTGACAATTTTATAAGCAGGTGCTTTACCGTTCCAATCGCGATACTCAGCAGCAGGCGTACCCCAAATTTCTGGGGAATCGGTCGCATCGTCATCGTCTACACGACTCCAACGATCACCGCAACAATCGCAATCCCATCCGAGACTACAACCATTGAAATAGATACCGTGATCGGCAGCCATATCGTTCGCCCATTCAGCATGAGGGGCTTCGATGATAATGAATTGAAAATCGCCAACGTAAGAGCCGCCAGAGTTGTTTTGATCGAAAGTGAAAAATGCCATTTTGTTACCTCGTGTTGTTAAGTTCTTATGCTTCTATTATACAGTATGGATTACAGTTGTCAAGGGGGTAAAATAAAATTTATTTACAAAGTCCAAAGTCAAGGCAATGGCCTTCGTCTTGCTGCAATCCATCCATTGCATCCATCAATCGACGGATCGACTCTTTACGCTCCAAGCGGTCAAGCCATTCATTGTAGTCCTGCCAGTCGGCGGCGGTAGGCTCGTTTGCTTCATCGGATTGGATTTGAGTTGTGAAGTCGTCTAGCATCTTTTTACCCTTTAAAGTTGTTCGCGTCCCGTATGCCCTATTATAGTATATTATCGGCATTTGTCAAGGGGGTTCTTTAATTTATTTTGACTTTTTTTCGCTGGCAGTGATGTGATGGTTTTACTTGGTTTATTAAGGTGAGACAAGGGTGTTGCCATCGGGGAGTGGTCGCGCGCCCATCCCCCACCAAGGTCACGGTCGAATCGAACGGCCTTCGCACCCTGTCTCATGATTCCATTATATAGTATATATCGGCATTGTCAAGGGGTTATCTTTAGTTTTTTTTAAAATTGTTCTAAGTCATTGCTATATAAGGACTTAGGTCGCTGGGGGCTGCCGCCGCCGTCGTAAGTCCTTTAATGCCAAGCACTTACGTCAATGTTCTGGCTCTGTTTTTACCTCTCCCGAGCGTGGAGAGCCGGTCTTGTTACCGCGTTGGCATTTTAAGGCGAACTATCTCGCCACCCTATCGGTCATCTCGGCATTAGATGAAGTTGAATTGTTACCTGCAATCGTGTTGCAGTTGCGAGCGTTAATTAGAACCATAACGCTTGATGGTAGCCAATTTAGCAGAGCAGTAATCTGCTCGAACCTTGTCCCATTGTGGGACGTTCCAAGTAGTCGTGCCAGTTCTGGCATCGTGATTGCCTTTGACAATCTTAACGTCTGGATTATCTTGCGACCATTTTAATAGGTCGGCAGTAGTGCGAAACAATCGCATGGAATCGGTTTTGGTTTGTAGTTTGTGTTGAAACATAATTTTTTGATCCTTTCAAGATCGGAATAAATAGTAAGTGTTCCGAGGATTTTTTTACTTGCTTCCTCTTGCAAGTGCGGTTGTTATAGCAGTTCCGCTTCTCTTTTTTTGTTATACTGTATTATAGCACAGTGTAGTGACACGTTAGGTCGTGATTTTGTGATTTAGGAAAATTTTATTGATATAATACTTTCCACCGCAATTAATCGCTGAGTTTGGTGAGAAATTGCACTTTTGGCTCCACTTGTCCCCAAAGTACCATTTTTTGGTGTCTTTGTTGAACCATTTATAAACTGGATTGTCCAGTTCTGTACCCGTTATGGTAACCGTTCTCGTAACGTCCGAGATTGGTAGGTTGTTGTCTAAAATTTGTCTAGTGATGTGATTCATAATTCTTTCTTTCTGTTGTTTTTTCTTATACTATATTATAGCATAACCTAGTGACACGTTAGGTCATTTTTCCGATTCTTTTTCAGATTTTTCTGATAAAAGCCATTCGAGAAAAGTTGCCATTCCTTGCCAGTCTGTTTCATTGTTTTGAGTCATAATTCTTTCTTTCTTTCTTATATATATATTATCGTCTATCCATGTGACACCTTTGGTCACTTTGAAGATTTTTTTTCAGATTTTTTTGATCTTTCTTTTTGTCTTTCTTTTCTTCTTTTACTTAATTATACCGGAGCGGTCAAGTCGTCGCCGTAAGTCTATATATCCCAATGACTTAGCTCGATTTTGAGCAACTAGGGAAAGGTTTTTTTGACTCGGTAAAAAGCGGGGTAAAATGCCGATGGGGAAGCCTTTTCACATTTACTAGGTGTCTGGGGAAAGAAATAAAAAGCAGAAAAACAGGATATTTTAAATTGACGTAAGTCGTTGGGGCATAAGGAGTTACGACGATTTTTGCCGCCCCCGGAGACCTAAACCCTTACCCTGTAAGGACTTACGTCATTGTGTTGGCGTATCTTGAATAGCTCGCCAGCTATGGCCGCGACTTAGGCGGTGCTTTCGGGTCAAGCCCTTGTATTTGCCAACCCTACTTCTCTCCACCCTTGCGGGCTTGTGGGCGTGATTGGTCTTGCCTCTCGGCTATGACGCCCCGTTATCAGAATGTGCTGCCCCATAGTGGATTCGAACCACGATCTTTGTTAAGTATCCAACCTGATTCGTGTCATCGGTGATCAAGCCAATGCAACCCAGCTAATGCGTCCATCGCTCTGGTTGTAGAATCGTGAGCGATCAAACTCACTTAGTCGGTTAACAATGTTTTACCGTTAAACTATAGGGGCGTATTGAATTGTTGGCGTTTATACTTCGCCAAGTTATTAAATGCGACTATCTCTAATCGACTCACCAATTGAGTGGTTAACGACAAAGCTGGTTAGACTTCACAGGGTTATCCCCAAACGGTAGCAAATTCGACTATTCCCCAAAAGGGAGTGCATCAAAGCAAGTGCCGCAAATCTGAGTCATTAATAACTCGCGTTGATTTGCGTCCAAATACGGCAAAGCGTTTTGGATAAACTCGCCATTTCGCCAAGCGTCGAAATCACTTTCGACAACTCGCACAAAATTTTGAGAGTTGCACATTCTGCAATTGATTGCAAAACATGTGTCGAATTTTGGTGCTACAGGCACATCAAAACTCATGATTGTCCCGTGGCTTTTGATATGGCAGTTCCACTTCTGCCCTGTGGTGTTTAAGAGTTCACAATCTCTTTTACATCCAGATACGCCGCACCGATTGAGGTTGATCGTCGTTAAGTCGCCTCCAGACTCACGTATCCTTCTGAACATGTTATCATTATATACTATTTATCGTCATTTGTCAAGGGGTATCTTGAACAAAATCAGAAAAAAAACCAAATTTTCAAAGAACATTTTGCCGACACCTGTTAGCTTTCGCCGGTCGGCTGGGAAGAAGAGTTTTTTTCTTCTTACACCTTATTATACCGGAGAGGTCAAATTGAAGCCATAACTCGTTATGTGGCAAGGACTTAGCTCGATTTTGGGTCGCTGGGGAAAGGTTTTTTTCACCTCGGTTTTTACCGTGTAATATGGTTGCTGGGGAAGCCTTTTCCCGTTTCTCGGGTGTCCACCTAAAAAAGAAATTTTAAAGTTTTTCAAGATTGACGTAAGTCGTTGGTATATAAGGGTTTACGTCGGCCGCCGGCAGCCCCCGCCGCCCTAAGTCCTTACGCCCCAAGGGTTTACGTCGATCTTTTAGCTCTATCCGCAAAGGTTAGAAAAGACACAGAGCGGCTTGCAATAAAGTTCCGGCAATAAACGCTAGTGTACATAACAACACTGCATTAGGTTGCGATTCTTCGTATTTAATTTTTTTCATGATATTTGTATTAGCTCCATTCTTCATTTGGTGGCTCGAACGTGGAAACGTCACAAGGTGGAATCGGCCGCGCTTCATTGATCTTTTTAACGGTGTCCTCAAAAAATTTATGGAACGCTTGATCTTTTTCTGCTTGGTCTAAATATTCAATGGTTGCATAACCAAGTGGCAAAAATCCACCGCCCAATTTCATAACTTTATCATTAGCCATAAAAACGTGCGACTCTAAATTAAAATCAAACGATTCGCCTGCCGGAAATTCGTGAACGGCGAACGAGTGAGTTCGTGGCCGATATAACGCAGCTAAATAAGAAACTTTGCTCATATACATAGAATCAATCCTCCAAAAGATCATCAGCATCAATCAAACCGCCGTTGATCATTCCACCGACCAACGCACACTCCGCACGATGCAGAGCGATTTCATCACACTCGTTATCCGAGTAATCAAATTCACCAGACAGATCGACGAAATCTGTACCACCTTTGTGGGTTTTGTACTTAGCCAATGCTTCGAACTGCTTGGCGAGTCTTTCCACGTTTCTGGACTTTGTAGCCTTGGCGATTGTGTGTTCGCTGATTTTGTCACGCTTGTTGCACAATTCTTCGAGTCGTGCAAGTGTACGACATCCACGAACTTCGTCCACCATCTCTGGTTGTCCGAGAGCGATGATTGTTGAGTTGTCAACGGTTACGCAATCGCGTAGAGTCTTGATCGCTTCCGCGTGAATCTTTCCACCGATAGTTTTTGAGAAATCAAATTTTGTCATAATCTTAACCTTTCTAAGTTGTTTTCTGTTATACCCTATTATAGCATAGGTGTGTGACACGTTAGGTCACAATTTCAATATTTTTCCAAATTAAATCAAATAAGTTTTAACGCCGACTTGATCGGCCATATCAATATTGTGTTGATCGTCATCGTAGAAATAGACAACATCGAAAACCTGATTCAAGGTTCTCAAAACGTTCTGCTTTTCTTCTGCAATGTCAACTTTTTTATCATCGGAACCAACACCGTAAACGCGAATAGGCTGAATCTCAAAACCGCAAAGCCAATCAAATATTGCATCGGCTACGTTATCAGTGCGAGCGGTAAGAACATAAACACTGTGGCCTTCATCGTGTACTTCTTTCGCAAAATCAATTAACTTTGTTGGGTTTGCATTGTGGATAAACTCAGCGGATCGGAACTCGCTAAAATCATATCGGCAGAAGGGTGGCAGTGTGTAGATGTTAAACTCTGCCGGTGTTAGTTTGCGGACGTGTTTACCGTCGATATTTCGAACCAAAACCATGCAATCAGTAGTCGCAAGGGTATCATCAAAATCAAATACAAAGGCTTTTTTCATGTTGTTATCTTTCTTTTTCATATATTTAATTATACCATAAAATCTTAATTTGTCAAGGGGTATCTGAGAAAAAATGCGAAATAATTCCCACAATCACAGATAGGACAATCGCTAGTGAGATGTATACGTTTAAGTCTGTTTCTGTCATCTTTTCCTCTTTCTTGCTTAATAACTTCTTATATATATATTATCGCATACCAGTGTGACACGTTAGGTCAAAAACTCACAATAAAATAAAATTTTTTTGATATTATTTTAAATCAAAATTGACGTAAGTCCTTATGTATCAAGGGTTTACGGCCGGCGGCGGCAGCGCCCAGCGCCCTAAGTCCTTATGTGACAAGGGTTTACGTCATAATTGTAGTGTGTCGCTACTCGGCTGGTTGGGGTGCGACATGCAATTGGTTTGCAATTACGGTAAATGCAATCGGTTTGCAATTGCACCTAAGTTGATACGATTTTCAAAGCTTCGTAGCGTTGAATCAATTGTCGCTTGTACGACTTGTTTGAGTTTTGCCAGCTATGGGAAGCGATGACAACACCACGATGATTGATTACACGCATTGAGCCGTGTGTTGAAAATTGTTTAATCTCAAGTTTGAGACCGTTGTTAAGTGTTTTAGTAATCATAATTATCCTTTCTAGTGATATTTCTTTACATTGGACACCGCCACCACTAGATTGCGGATAGCTTCGAGGTATTCCATTGATACCTTTGTTTCACCATCCTCAACCAATTCGGCGTGTGCTTTGTCGATCTGTTTACCGCACCAGTCAAGCACGAGATTAAATATTGCATAAGTCATAATTACTTACCTTTCTTGCTAAGTTCAACGCAACGGTAGAAAGTATCTACATCGACGAAGCGTGATTCGATTTGTAAATCCATGCTAGTACCACGAACGAAGTTCATAGCATCTCGCATGTTTGGCAACTGTGCCAGTGGTCGATGATCGTTGCTATCGCAATCGAAGATTTCGAACATCTCTAGGTATTTTGGAGTAGTCATAATGTTGATCCTTTCAAGATCGAGTAGTTTTGTGAAGTTAACTGTTAACTTCTTATATTAGTATTATCGTCTATGGGTGTGACACGTTAGGTCACTTTGCCGACCTTTTTAGAAATTAATTCTATCTTTTCGGACTTTGTTAATATCCTCACAAAAGGCTTTGGTCAGTTCGATGATTAAGTTGATGATTGTTTTCATAGTTTTAATGTCCTTTTTTCTTTCTTTCACTTAATTATACAGAGAGAGTCAAATCGTCGCCGTAAGTCTATACACACCAAGGGTTTAGCTCGAAAATGAGCAACTGGGGAAAGGTTTTTTTGACTCGGTAAAAACCGTGGTTTTATGCTGCTGGGGAAACCTATTCACATTTACCATGTGTCCACCTAAAATCAAAATTTGAGAATAATCCAACTTTTTTGTTGTCGTAAGTCCTTATACGCCAAGGGTTTACGACGATTTTTGCTGCCCCAGCCGACCTAAGTCCTTACGCACCAAGGGTTTGCGTCAATTCTAGTTGCAATCGGCTTGCACCTGCTATTCTTCTTCGTCTGTATCTTCCCAAGATTCCCGCAACTCATCCCAGTCGATACAATCAAGGTCGAGCATATCTTGCAAAATGCCATTGCCCAAATTCTCAACCATTTCTTCCAGTATTTCCCTAACGCAGTCAATGTCGATGCCGACATCACCATACCATAAGTTGACAAGCCAAGTTTCTCGGTTTCTCCAACCGTTGTAAGTTTGTCCAAGTCGCATAATGTTTTCTTTCTGTTGTGTTGTTGTTAACTTGTTATAATAACATTATAACATAATTATCGGCATTTGTCAAGGGGTATCATCAGTTAATCTTGAAGTTTTCCAAAGTTTTTTTGGTAACCGCATCGGTTGGAATGTCCAAGTCGATGAATCGACCATCGACAACCGCCATACGCTTGAAGATGGTTTTACCATCAATCGCGATACCGTCGCGATCAGTAATCTTAAATCGCTTTCCAGCAGGTAGGATGGTTGGCTTGCTGAATAGGTCAGCAGCAGGAACGGTAACAGGTTTGGTTAGTGTGATGAATTTCATATTGTTGATCCTTTCAAGATCGGGGAAAATGTTTTGAAGTCTCTTAACTTCTTATGCCTCTATTATACATATATCGGCAGAAAAGTCAATAGCTATCCAGTCTTTTTTTATATTTTTATCAAAGTTTTTTATTACGCGATAAAATTGACGTAAGTCCTTATATGCCAATGGTTTACGTCGCTTCGCCCTACCTGCGGCTGAAATTGGGGTTGGGGGTGTTTTATCTTCAGACCAGTTAACCGCTTTTCACGCGAAAAAAGCTTGGGTGGTTCATACGCAATCACGGAGCAGAAATAGGGGTGTCTTACCTAAAGTATATAAGTCGGCCCATAAATAATAATTAGACAGTGCCTAACAGACCCTGATCGCCCCTAAATTTTTTATATTACTCTACACCAAGGCCATTTATACCTGTGAAGAAGATCAAGGTACAGGTTGAGTTAGAAAGCAATTAGGTCTTAAATACTAGATGATATTCTTTGCTTTGTTCGCCCTCTCGGACTCTTCACAGGTACTAGGTTGTCATGGCTGGACATTGCCTAGATTTAATTTGCCTAATCTCGGAGTGCTTGGACACTCTCATGTAACTTTCTTTCCAGATGGACTTGGCCTCGTTACCACAGCCCCTTTTTCGGATTTGTACAATTATTTACTGGATTCGATCACTTTTCAACCATTAATCATCTATATTATAGTCTATTTTACCAAATCTTCAAATTACTTTTTGGAAAAAAGCTACTTTTCGTGTATTATATAGTATACAGGTTTAAGCTTAATACAAATCAATCAAGGTAACTAACAATGACTAACAAAAAGAAAAAGATGCCGTCTGTTAAAGAGGTAGAGGCTCAACTTAGCTGCAAGGCTACTGCCGCCCTAAAGACAAGAATCAAAGAGGAATTGGAAGAAGAAGATAAACCACTAAAGGAACTTTTGCAAAATGACGAAGATAAGGAATAAAAACTTTACTGTAAGTCCTGCTAAATTTATAAATGGCGTAGTACACTTACTGGAAGTCGATGAACTTGCAAAAACTGGAAGTCATCTCACTGGATATATACAAGAAGAAGATAGTCTCAGAAAATCTTTTGATCAAGACACTGGCTTCTTTTACACCTTGGAAACTTTCGACAGTCTAGACATAAACTCTAGAAAGCTTACAAGGAAAGAGTCTGGAATCGCACGAGTTAAAAAATCCAGAGATACATTTTTCTTAGACAGAGAAACCGCCCTATCGTCGATAGAGAGCGAAGAGGTTGCCTCATGTGCAATGAAAGACACCAACGGGTGCTTTATTCTACCCGATGACACTTATGCAGTCATTGGCTCTTACATTCCCACCAACTACATAGATTTATTTTACAGAAATCACTCTATTATATGTAGTACAGACGAATTATCGCCCTCTCCAGTTGAGTTGACAAACAACTCGGTTCTAGGAAGACTAGATGGAGAGATTCAAGCATTAGACTCTGACGATATATCTCTTATAATATCCCCAGACTACGTTGTAAAAACACTTCAGTCTAATTCTGACCCTATTTTAATATCTTCTGACCATTTCGAGCTAACAAGTTCTAAGTCTAAGTTATTATTATCCCAAATGGTTCTCAAACCTCGATCAAAACCGAGAAACAAAGAACAAGGGCTTATATTTTACAATAAATCAACCAACTCACTTGAATTTTTCGACGGAACCAAGTGGAGAAAGATCAAAACAGAGGATTAACATGAATATTCCCAAGGGAATGACAGAAGAAGAGGTTGTAGAGACAATAACAACTGTATGTCAGTTGATTGCACCCAGATATACATTCTATGGCTATACAGTTAATGACATGAAACAGGAAGCCTTTATTATATGTATGGAAGCCCTTAATAGATATGATGGATGTCGCCCTCTTTATAACTTCCTATGTGTCAATCTTTCCAACAGACTCAAAAACTTTGTTAGAGACAATCATTTTTTAGCTAATTCAGACGAAGATCGATCCAAAGTTCTTCAGCCAGCACAACTAGACTACGAAGAGCAGTTGATTGACGAAAGAGAAAAGTATTCAATATCCTATGACGACATAGAAAACAGAGATATAGTTGATTTAGTTAATAAATATTTGCCCGCACAAGTAAGAATGGACTACTTAAAGATAATCAACGACGTTTATGTTACCAAACAACGCAGAGAAGAAATTATAGATATGATTTCAGACATACTAGAGGAGCATGGATACCATGAAAAAGGGTAGAATATCCAAAGATGAAGAAAATTTCATCAAAAACAACCTAGATCGCGACCATAACCGAGTGGCAACCGAGCTAAACCGAACTCCTGAGTCCATTTTAGATTTTATCAAGAGAAAGGTCGCCAAAGGTACGTTTGAGAAGCCCTCTTGGATGCAAAACTCCGCAGAAGAGGAAGCTCAGTTCGATTTACAGTTTCGCCCCTACTGGATAGAGCTAAAACAACAGTTTACTGAAGACGAACTAAAACTTTTTCAATATCATTGGGCTAGAATTATTTCACAGTTTAAAGATGATGTTATTCCAACAGAAGAACTACAAGTGGTTGACTTGATCAAACTAGAACTACTTATGAATAGGTCATTAAAACATAACAAAGATAACATAGAACAAATAAGCGCGTTGGCTGCCCTCATAGCTGAAGAGAGGGCGCGAGATCCTGATCAGCAAGATCTAGACCAAATATTTAATATGGAGCGTCAGGTGGCCTCCCTGAAGGCTTCTCAAGAGTCTCTGAACAAAGACTATAGGGAACTTCAAACTAAGAAAAATTCTATGCTTAAAGAAATGAAAGCTACCCGTGAGCAAAGGGTGAAACGTTTCGAGGACAGCAAAACAAGCTTCTCTGGATACATGGCGTATTTGATTGCTAATCCTGAGATAACAAAATCTTACGGTGTCGAAATGGAAAAAATGAGAATGGCAATGCTAAAAGAACAAGATAGACTTTCCCAATTCCACAAATATACAGACGATCAAGTTGACCAACCCTTTCTAACTCCTGATACGGTACAAGATTAATGAGTATAATTATTGTTGGCAACGGAACATCAATAAAAGATAATCAAGACGGCAAAAAGATAGATGGATTTGATACGGTTTTAAGATTCAATAGCTTCAAAATAAAAGGATACGAACAATACACAGGAACAAAAACAGATATATGGTTTACTGTAAACATACACCACATCAAAAATATAAATACCTTTAAAGAAGTTCTATTTCATAGTTGGACATGGAATGAAAGCAAATGTAAAGTATATCAAAGTATTTTAAAGAGCCGCCCTGATTGTAAAAAAATAACAAAAGAGTTTGTAGGAAAAATAGGATTAGGGGCAGCCCCAAGCACAGGGTTGATAGCAATCTATAAAATGCTAGAACGTTACGACGATGTTGTTATAACTGGATTTGATTGGTGGGAAAGAAACGAACATCATTATGGAGACAATGAGGTGAGGGGTCATATTCACAACCCTAAAAAAGAACACGAGGTCATACAAAAACTTATAAAACAAAACAGGGTAAAATTTTTAAACGGATAGGAAAAAATGGAAGATAGAAAAAAAGCAATCATATTTGGAATAACTGGACAGGACGGTAGTCACCTATTAGACCTACTGCTTGAAAAAGGTTATAAAGTGGTTGGTGTTCATAGAAGGTCGAGTACAAAAAGCACAGATAGAATCAATCACAATCTTGGTAATGAAAATTTCATTCTCGAATGTGGTGACATTACTGATTCTCTTTGTATAAATAACATTCTAAAAGAACACGCAGACGTAGATGAAATCTACAATTTAGCGGCTCAAAGCCATGTAGCAGTGTCTTTTAAGCAACCAGCACTCACTTGGGACATAACAGGCAAAGGCTGTTTGAATATTTTACAATCAATAGTCGATCTTGGAATTGATGCTAGGTTCTATCAGGCTAGTTCTTCTGAGATGTTTGGAAAAAATTATGATGTAGACAGGTCTCAAAATAAATTTCAAAACGAAGAGACTAAATTTATGCCGCAAAGCCCATACGCGATTGCTAAGTGTGCGGCTCACCACATGACTAGACTATTCCGCGAGGCTTACGGTTTACACGCTAGTGCTGGCATTTTATTCAATCACGAAGGTGAACGACGAGGCGAGACATTTGTCACAAGAAAGATCACCAAGTGGATTGGGGAGTTTGAAGCATGGAGATCAGACGATGAATATCCATTTTGGGTAGGTTCTGTAGAGGACGCTCCAGACGTTATCTACAAAAGAACATCATACGACGTAGAGGATCAGCACTTTTCAAAAGATACATTTCCAAAGCTGCGTCTAGGTAACTTAGAAGCATTTAGAGATTGGGGGTACGCAGGAGATTACGTGGAAGCGATGTGGATGATGCTCCAACAGGACAGCCCACAGGACTTTGTTATCTGCACCGGCGAGACTCATACTATTCGCGAGTTCCTAGACGTAGCGTTTTCTCATATTAATATAGAAAATTGGTCTGACTTAGTAGTTCAAGACCCAGAATTCTATAGACCAGCAGAGGTAGAATACTTACGGGGTGATTGTAGCAAAGCTGATAAGATCCTTGGCTGGACTCCCAAGCATAGCTTTGAAGACCTAGTAAAGAAAATGTTGGATCACGATATTAATGAAAATTTATAAAGTTACGTTAGACTTAACATTTGTTTTACCCAGACTCAAAGATATAGATCTTAAAGAATTTAATTCACAAAGACCTATTATTTTTGTAGACGCAAACGATCCAGACGACGCATGTTCTAACGCGCATTTCAAGTTTGTGTCTTTAATAATAAGTCAAAAGCCAAAAATGGCAAAGATAATGAAAGATCTTCTTTTCGATTTTAGAATTATAAAAGTGAGGGTAGCAGAATGAAAAGAGACTATAACGACCCTGTATACAAAGACTGGAGGAAGCGAGTATTGAATAGAGACGGATATAAATGCCAAATGCCGAGATGTAAACATAAAAAGTATTTACAAGTTCACCACATCAGGAAATGGTCTTCCGCTTCTACATTAAGATTTGACATAGACAATGGAATCACGCTATGCGCGAGATGCCACAAGGAAGTTAATAATAATGAAAATTTTTACGAAACTTTATTTTCACAGATAGTGAGGCGAAAAAATGCCTAAAATACAACCGTTTACAATAATCAAAGATAGTCGCGAGCAAGAAGGGTACACCTTTAAGCCTAGTAGTTCTAGATACCACAAGTGCGAAGGTATGGTAGTAAGAAAACTAGACACTGGAGACTATAGTCTGGAAGGGCTAGAGGACAAGGTGTGCATAGAAAGAAAGGCTAGTGTGGTCGAGTTTGCAAACAACATTGGTCACGACATGGTGAGATTCAACAAAGAAATCAAGAGAATGATGGAGTTTCCTCATAGATTTATGATCTTTGAATTTTCTTTATCAGACTTGATGGATTTTCCCGATAGATCTGGAATCCCACAAGAGGATTGGGGGAAACTGAAAGTCACAAATAAATTCATGCTCAGAAGAATAATGGAGTACCAAATGCACAATGGCATTCACGTAATATTTTGTGATTCTAAGAAAAATGCAAAATGGACTGTTTTAAGTATATTAAAAAGAATAAATGAACTGTACGAAGTGGAGGGAAATAATGACAAATAGTTTAGATATTACTTCTGAAATACATTCTTACGGTATAGACATCAAGAACAGAGAGATATTTCTTCACGGACATGTAGGAAACACCGACGAGGATCCCGGAGTAGAATACAGAATGGCGGCAAACTTTTATAAAAACATTAGAATCTTAGATTCACAGTCGTCAAAGCCTATTTTGATTCACATGTATAGCGATGGGGGAGAGTGGGACGCTGGAATGGCTATATTCGATGCTATTAGAGTTTGCAAGTCTTTTGTAACAATCATAGCATACGGCGCTGCTACCTCTATGAGTAGTATTATACTTCAAGCGGCAGATAAAAGAGTTATGATGCCCAGAGCATATTTCTTGTTACACTACGGGACTTCAGGGTTCACCTGTGATTATCTAAGCTCGCAAAATCACGCAAAGGCTGAGAAAAAGAACACAGAGACAATGATCGACATTTACGCCAATGGCTGTATCAAAGGTAAGTATTTTAAAGAGTCCATCAAAAATCTAACCTTAGAAAAAATAAAGACAAACATAAAAAGAAAGCTAAAAGATGGAGACTGGATTTTAGACGCTAATGAAGCTGTGTATTACGGATTTGCCGATAGTGTTCTAGACACAAGAAAACTGGAAAATATAGAAAGCTTAAAATGACAGCAAAACTAAAAGACCTAGACGAAGCTTGGTTAAACCTAGAAGGCTTAGACGAATCAACAATAGTCAACCCGTTTGACATTGTTAAATTCAGCGGGGACGACGCGCATTATAAAATGCTTTGGTTGATGACCAGACCAGAGTATTTTTCTTTTTTATGTAAGTACATATTCAATATAAACATACTACCGTCCCAAGCACTGTTTTTGTGCGAGATGTGGAATAGAAAATTTCCCATGCTTATAGCTAGTCGTGGTTTTGGTAAATCCTTTATTCTATCTTTATATTCAATGATTAGAGCTTTGATTCTGCCTGAACGTAAAGTCGTAGTCGTTGGTGCTGCTTTTAGGCAGTCCAAGGTTCTTTTTGAATACATGGAAACAATTTGGAACAATGCACCAATTTTAAGGAGTATGTGCGATGCGAGTAGTGGGCCGAGACGTGATGTTGACCGTTGTGTTATGCGTATTAATAAATCTCGCGTCACTTGCCTTCCCTTGGGAGACGGGCAAAAGATTCGTGGTCAGCGTGCTAACGACATTATTTCTGACGAGTTTGCTTCTATACCCAGAGACATCTTTGAGACTGTCGTTGCTGGTTTCGCTGCGGTCAGCTCAGACCCTATTGAGAATGTTAAAAAGATTGCAGCAAAAAAGAAAGCAGCAGAATTAGGTCTAGAAATAGAACAAGAAAGTAGGGACGTAGTAAAAAAGAGAGACAACCAAATCATCCTATCGGGAACGGCCTACTATGATTTTAACCATTTTGCAGAGTATTGGAAAAAGTGGAAGTCTATAATTAAAAGTCAAGGGAAAAGTAGTAGGTTAAGAGAAGTCTTTGGGGAAGACCCCCCTAAAGACTTTAACTGGAAAGACTATTCTATTATCCGCGTTCCATACGAGTTGCTTCCAGACGGCTTTATGGATGCCTCTCAGGTCGCCCGTAGTAAGGCTACAGTCCATGCCGGTATATATCAGATGGAATTTGGCGCGTGCTTCACACGGGACTCTCAGGGCTTCTTCAAGCGTTCTCTTATCGAGTCGTGCGTTGTAGAAGAAAAATACACAGATAAACAACCAATCAAGACATCAGACGGTCATCATATTAACTTCCAATCACAACTTATTGGTGACAAAGACAAGAAGTATATCTTTGGTGTTGACCCCGCTTCTGAGGTTGACAATTTCAGCATCGTTGTACTAGAGGTAAACGCAGACCACAGGCGTATTGTTCACTGCTGGACAACAAACAGAGAAGAACACAAAGGTAAAGTCAAGAGTGGATACTCTGCCGAAACAGACTTTTACGCATACTGCGCTAGGAAAATTAGAGACTTGATGATTAGATTCCCGTGTATCCATATCGCCATGGATGCTGGTGGAGGCGGTATTGCTGTTATGGAATCTCTACACGACAAAGACAAAATCAAAGAAGGTGAGCTTGCTATATGGCCTGTTATCGACGACGGTAAACCAAAGGACACAGACGACGAGCGTGGATTACATATCTTAGAAATGTGTCAGTTTTCCAAGTACGACTGGCTTGCAGAAGCCAATCACGGAATGAGAAAAGATTTTGAAGATAAAGTTTTGCTGTTTCCTATGTTTGACACAGTTAGCTTAGGTATAGCAAACGCTGAAGATGGACTAAAAGGTAGAGTCTACGACACTTTAGAGCAGTGTGTTATGGAGATTGAGGATATGAAGGATGAGCTTGCAATGATAGCCATTACTTCTACGCCATCAGGTCGAGACAAATGGGATACACCAGAAACCGTAATTGGTACGGGAAAGAAGGGTAAGCTCAGGAAAGACCGTTACTCAGCATTGCTTATGGCTAATATGGCCGCAAGAACCCTAGCAAGACTACCAACGGCGGCAGAATATAACTTCTTTGGAGGCTTTGCGACGATTGAAAAGACTGAAAAAAACGGAAGCTTATACTCTGGGCCAAACTGGTTTACAGACGGCACGCAAGATTTATACTAATCCGTGTATAATCTAACACCATTCCAATTACATTCCAATTAACATTAACGGTTTTAAAAATGTCAGAAGATAAAAAACAAACAGAAGATAATTTTATAACATGGAACGACATAGATCAAACGAGTAAAGCTCGGGCATTTGAAAATTTCTCTAACTCGATGGAGTCCTACGAGGGCATCTCAAAAGGTTATCACAGGGACTTTTTAGATATTGAGCCTAACAGATCAGTTAGACCGCAATTCGGACGTAGTGATTATGACGCTTTCAGACCAAACGAAGCGACTCCTAGAAAACAAAAAAGAGCAATTAAACTATGTATGGATGCTTACGAGAAAGTCGGCATAGTTAGAAACATTATAGATTTAATGGGAGATTTTGGATGCCAAGGAATAAATGTAGTACACGAAAGTAAAAGTGCAGAAAAGTTTTTCAAGCAGTGGTTTAAAAAGGTGCAAGGCAAAGAAAGATCTGAAAGGTTTTTAAATAATCTATACAAAACTGGTCAGGTTTTTGTGTACAGGAGTGAGGCAGCGGTAACTCCTGAGATCAAGAAATTCATGAAAGCGATGGCTAACGACATAAGAATCGACCTGCCAATCACAGAATCAAACGTGATTCCATGGAGATACAACTTCTTTAACCCGTTAAATATCGACGTAAAAAACGGCGACATCAGCATGTTTTTAGGAAGGAGAACTCACGAGTTAAGTGCGAATTCTTTCTTTGATAATTTTAAAGACGGAGCAGTTCCCGCTAAGATACTAGAGACTTTGCCGCCAAGCGTAAAGCAAGCAATAAAATCAGGCAAAAGAAAAATTGACCTAGACGAAAGCAGGCTTTCAATATTTTATTATAAGAAAGATGATTGGCAGCAATGGGCTTACCCGCTTACCTACGCTATCTTAGACGACATCATAATGCTAGAAAAGATGAAGCTCGCTGATTTATCAGCACTGGATGGAGCTATATCAAACATCAGACTATGGACAGTTGGTAGCTTAGATCATAAAATCCTTCCAAACAAAGCGGTTATCAATAAACTAAGAAATATTCTTGCCAGTAACGTTGGTGGAGGAACCATGGAGTTAGTTTGGGGGCCAGAGCTTTCATACACTGAGTCCAACAGTCAGGTTTATAAATTCTTAGGATCTGAAAAATATCAATCAGTGTTAAACAGTATATACGCAGGTCTTGGTGTACCTCCCACGCTAACAGGTATTGCTGGTCAAAGCGGAGGATTTACTAACAACTTTATATCCTTAAAAACGTTGGTAGAAAGACTACAGTACGGAAGAGATCAGCTAACCAGATTCTGGCAGGCTGAGATGGAAATTGTAAGAAAAGCCATGGGCTTTAGAAAACCTGCGCACGTAGTTTACGATCAAATGAGCTTATCTGATGAATCTTCTGAAAAGAACCTCTTAATACAGTTGGCTGACAGAGATATAATTTCTCACGAAACAGTTCTTGAAAGATTCAAGGAAATACCAATGGTTGAAAAAGTCAGGCTCAAGAGAGAAGATAAAGACAGAGGCTCAGATAAAATACCTCCCAAAGCAAGCCCATTCCATAACGCAAATCATAACAAAGACTTGGAAAAAATTGAAAAGCAGGGAGACATCCAAATAAAAAACCAAGAACAAAAAGAGAAGAATCAGCCTAAAGATAACGGCAGGCCGAACTTTCAAAAAGACGAAGAGCCAAGAAAAAAGCGTGTAGAAACTCCAAAGTCTAATCCCGGGAAAGCTGACCTTATTCAATGGGTAATGTCTGCCTACGAAAAAGCGGAAGAACTTACCGCAGGATACTTAGGGTCAAAAGGTCTTAACAACATGCGTCAAATGACAAAGGCTCAAGTCCAAGAGTTAGAAGAAGTAAAGCTCAACTCTTTCTTATGCTTCAAACCAATGACTGAACTCAGCGATGAAAACTTGTATAAAACTTTAAAACAAAGAGTAAACAACGCACAATGGGGTGCTTACAAAGACATCAGAGAGCAAAATCTCAGCAGGGCAGACTACAAGAAAATGGTCATCTCTCGGAGGATTGAGACGCTTTTAGAGCCTCCGAATGGGTAAAAATGACCCTTTTTCGATTTTTTTGATTTTTTTGTGTATAATTGTCTGAGGTAATTAAATGACTATAAAAATTTTTCAAAAAGAAATAGACGACGGCGTTGGTGAACTCGTCAAGAGTACCGCCAGCGTTGCGTATTGTTCTGAGGCATCAGTAAGAAAAAAAGTAACTGAAGCCGATGTGGTACGCGCCACTCAGAAAATTGTTGCAGAGAACAAAGACCAGATAGATTTATTCTATTTAGAATCTGTTTTGGTTTCTTGTGGATGGAACAAAAACGATGATGTTTTTCTAGCAGAATCGACATGGGAGGCCAGAAACACTCCAGAGGACAAACAGTTTAATTTTATGCACGATGAAAATGATATTATCGGGCATATTACTGGTAGTTATGTTTTAACAAAAGATGGAAAGGCTGTTGCAGATGACAGTCTAATGCCGGAAGATTTTGACATAATTACTCAAGCAGTTCTCTATAATAGCTGGACTGATGAAGAAAACAAAGAAAGAATGAGCAAAATTCTTTCAGAAATCGAAGATGGCAAATGGTATGTTTCTATGGAATGTCTATTTGCTGGATTTGATTACGCACTAATAAACGACGACGGCAACGCTAAAATTTTAGCTAGAGATGAGCAGTCTGCTTTTTTGACTAAGCATCTTAGAGCTTATGGCGGCAAGGGTGAATACGAAGGTTATAAGGTTGGCAGGGCTTTGAGAAATATAGCTTTCTCAGGTAAAGGTCTTGTTTCCAAACCAGCCAACCCAAGAAGTATCATTTTAACAAAATCTGTCGCGTTTGAAAAAGACCATATTTCTAATTTTAATATAGGAGAATTTACAATGGCTGAAAACGTTTTAGAAATGCAGATCAAAGAAGTTCGAGCAGAGCTTGCTGCATCAAAAGCGGAGAATGAGGCTATCAAAGCTCAGATCGAAGAAGCTAAAGACAAAGAGTTCGCTTCTAAAGTTCAAGCTTATGAAGGCGAAATTAGCGACAAAGATTCTAGCATTGCTGAACTAGAGGAAAGCATCAAGAGCACTCAAGCTCGTGTTGCTGAACTAGAGGACGCTCTTGCTAAATCTCAAGACGATCTATCTGTGGCTATGAAAGACATGGATGAGATGAAGAAGAAAGAGAAGATGGAGAAGAGAAAAGCTGCACTTGTTGAAGCTGGTATCAGCGAAGAAGACGTAGAAGATTCTCTAGCCAGTTTTGACGCTCTTGAAGAAGACGCTTTTGATTCTGTTATTGCGCTTATGAAAAAGAAGTACGCAAAAGATGACAAAGAGAAAAAGGACAAAGAAGCTGAAGCTGCGATGCCTCCTGAACTTAAGGAAGCTATCGAAAAGAAGAAGAAGGAAAAAGAAGCTAAGGCAGATGAAGCTGAAGCAGATTTGAATGAAGCAGATTTGAATGAAGAAGCTTTTGATGATGTAGAAACTTCGGAAGCAACTCTAAATTCAGCCGAAATCGATGAAATGGAAGCGACCAGAGCGAGCGTTGCTAGCTGGTTAGAAAACAACGTACTAAACAAGTAACCATAACAGGAGAAATAAAAATGGCTCTTAAAGCAGATAGATTTGAAGAATCAACAGATATTTCCTTTTTCTATAACGAAGGGGAAGCCACGAGGGGTGGTGTTGTTGTTTTGGCAGATCAAGGTCAAGCATCTGGTGCAGCATTGGATCAGGGCGAAAACCTAGTCAAATACGCCAAGGCAACATCCACAGACGTTCCTATCGGAATCCTTCTAAACGATGTCGTTAACAAAGACTTAACAAAAACCCACATCAACCAATACAAGGATGAAGTACAAAAAGGTGGTAAAGTCACCGTTTTGACTCGTGGATGGGTTGTAACTAATAACATCGAAGGCACACCTAAAGCCGGTGAAGAAGCTTTTGCTTCTACAGTCGATGTTGACGGAACCGCTGGTCACATTTGTAATGCTACCAGTTTTGCAGCAGCATCAGGAGAGCTTTGCATTGGACGATTTATGTCCCGCAAAGACGCTGACGGATACTGCAAAGTTTATGTCAACCTTCCTAACGCACGCGGCCAATAATACGCCCTAACCCTAAAGGAGATATTTTATGTCACTTACAGAAAGACCTAGTGATGAGTTTATTTCATTGCTAAAAAAGTCGGGCGATAGCGACCAAAACGTTGCTTATGCCGCTCAAAGAGAATTTGCTAAAGCTCTTGAACTCCCTCTTCGCAAGGGCGTTCTCGTAGGCAATATTCTTGGAAATATTTTTGAAACAATCAATGTAGAGCCGGGAGCTTCCACAGAATACCCACTCGACTTGATTTCTCCCGGACTTGAAGGTGAGCACGTAGCTTACACCAACCCGGGTCATGGTCGCGTACCGGAACGTGCGGTCGAGAGCGACTATGTTATGATTCCAACCTACAGCATCACATCAAGTATTGATTACTTGTTGCGTTACGCTCGTGAAGCTCGTTGGGATATTGTAGGTCGCGCTATGCAAGTCCTAGAGGCCGGATTCGTTAAAAAAATGAACGATGACGGATGGCACACCCTTTTGGCCGCTGGTGTAGATCGAAACATTTTGGTTTATGATGGTGATGCCACAGCCGGAATGTTCAGCAAGCGATTAGTTTCCTTGATGCAGACTGTTATGCGTCGAAATGCAGGTGGTAACACTGGATCGGCTAATCGTGGTCGTTTGACTGACCTTTACGTTTCTCCAGAAGCTCTTGAGGACGTAAGAAACTGGGGTCTAGATCAAGTTTCTGATCAAATCAGAACTCAAATCTACACTGCCAGCGAAGGTGGTGCTCCTATCACCCGCATCTTTGGCGTGAACCTACACGACCTAGATGAGCTTGGTGAAGGTCAAGAGTACCAAACCTTCTTCTCAGCAGCAGACGGCCTTGGCGGTGCTCTCGAAGGTTCTGATGTAGAGCTTGTCGTTGGCCTTGATCAAGGAGCCAATGATAGCTTCATCATGCCAATGAAGCAAAATGTAGAGATCTTTGAAGATCCTACACTTCATCGTCAGCAGAGAGCTGGTTACTATGGATTTGCTGAACTTGGATTCGGCGTTCTTGACAACAGAAGAGTCATTCTTGGCTCATTCTAGTGTCGACTGAAAACCAGCCGCTATATAAGAGTCACTTCCATTTCTTTGGGAGTGGCTCTTTTTTGTGTATAATAGTATATAATAAAACCTTGTTTTAAGGACTTTACTAGGAGTTTAACTATGGCAGCTTTATCAGATTACTTAGAATCTGGACTTTTACATCACATATTCAGAGGTGAAACCTTCGCGAAGCCAACTAACCTAGCTATCGCATTGACCAGTGGTGTTCCAAATGACTCAGATACCGGAGCTACTCTATTAGAATTACCATCTGGTGACAGTCAAGGCAATGACACTGGATACAGAAGACTTAGCCTTGGCGATCCGTCTACCGCTGGTAATGGGGTGTGGACTTATAGTTCTGAAGATCACGCGGCAGGAAGCGGATTAATAAAGAATACTAACTCTTTTTTATTCGACACAGGTGATGGTTCTCCAGCCCTTAAAGATTGGGGGTGGGTATCTGGAATCGCTATTGTGGATTCTGGAGAGTGGGGAGTAGGAAACGTTTTAATGCACGCGCAGCTTGACAACCCTCGTGTAATTTACACAGGAGATACAGTTAAGTTCGATGTATCAACCTTGCAAATTAGCTTTAAATAAAATTTAACAAAGGTTATTTAAATGACTGTTTTATCCAAGTCGGAGTATCTAACAAAAATTCAAGGTTTGCTACCTGATAACTCTACTCAACAGATTTCCCCAGAAGATCTTAGAGAGAGCTTAGTAGACCTTATAGATTCTGTTCATCTTTTCTTGGATGGAAACAAAATAATAAGTAGCAATTTTGCTTCACCAGACTTTAGAACAACCAGAGGTGGAGACGAGGCTTTAGGAAAAATACACTTAGCAAATAGGTTAAGTGTTGACAATACAGCCTTTGGATATTATGCTTTAGGAGCCAACTATTCAAGCAGTGGCAATACCGCCGTTGGATCTTACGCCCTTGGTTGTAACCTTCAGGGTACGCATAATGTAGGAGTTGGCTATAACACTTTAGCAGGAAATGTTAACGGGTCGGGCAATGTGGGCATAGGAAACTTTGCCTTTATGACTAATAAGCATGGCGACTTTAACATAGCGATAGGCCATGGTGCTGCATTTTATGCTTCAGGCAATGAAAATAACAGATTTTTTCTAGGCTCATATCCGGGGTTTGATCAAGATCACACTTGCGACATATCATTAACTGGTAATAAAAACCCTTTGATGTATGGAGAATTGGACAACCTTAGATTAGGAGTCGCGGTTCCTACTACTAACTCAGATGGTGGAACCTTACAAGTCTCTGGAGATATTACCCCACTAATAAGTAGCTATGGAAATATAGGAACACATGAATATCCTTGGGCTTCTGTAAATGAAGTCGTACACTTCTCTGGCGGCAAAATTGGCCTTAACACAAACGCACCATCTGGTGATGAAGGGTTGCTTACAGTAAATGGTCACATAGTTCCAAATCAAGATTCAATATGGTCTATAGGCCATAGAGATTTGAAGTTCGATGGATGGTTTAATGACGTAGTAATTAGCGGACAATTACACGCTAACGATGTTAACTATAATCATATTAATGAGTGCTTATACGACTGTAAAACATTACACTTAGCAACCAGCGGATTTTGCGACTCAGAAGATTTAGGCTTCCACAACGACGCTCTTTGCGGATTTCTTAGTGATGAAGCTATAGATGGTGGTGGATTTGAAATTCATTCTAGTGGTGCAGACTATCAAAGAGACTATAAGTTCTTATTCAGACATCCGGACACAACAATAAACTCTTGTGCATTGGAGGTAGATGACCATTACGCGAGAGCACGTTGGCAATCTAACATATCTTTAGAAGTTGTTTCTGGAAGACATGTACAAACAGAAAGAGTTTTGGGGCCAAGGGATAGGCTATCTTTAGTTACACAGAGTGGATGTTTTGGGATTGGACTTAGAACTGACCACGAGACTTCCGGCAACTCTGTAAATTTCGGCCCAATAGAAGTAACCGACAGCGACTATTGCTACAAAGACTTTAATTTTGTCTCTGCTTCAGGAGACTACTTGATTGACGGCAACCCAAGCGGCCATGATGTTTCCGCTCTCTTTGGTAGTGTCGACTCAGGAGTTAAAATCTCAACCCAGTTTGCTACAAGAATTAAAAGCTGTGATTCCTTAAAGGGGTTTAGCTGGGTTTATCACGACGAAATGGATCAGCAAGCTAATAATTGTGACGGTCTTGGTTCTCCACACGTTGTTAACCCCTCGCCATAAATTAGGATAATAATAAAAAGGTATATTAGATGAAAGATAGATTTTCACTACACGTACATGATGGTCAAACCCATGAGCTTGAAGCTCTGACGGTTGTAAGAAATGGGTTCACTACAGCTTCTCAATCCGGCTTAGTAGGCATAACAAATATTAAGCGAGCGGAAAACGATCATCCAATACTGCCAGAAACGATCTTCAATGTTCAAACAACTGGGGATTCCGTTGTTAGGTTTGCTAGTGTTGATGTAAATACTAGCTCTTTGCAAATTTTAGCTAATGGCAACACTAGAGCTTCTGGAGTAGAAATGTCTTACTCTCCAGCGGTTGGCTATGTAGATTTTTCTACAATAAAACCTAGCGGTTGCGAGGGCATAGGCTCTGGATTCTTATCTGTTACCAGTAATAATTTTATCGGTCTAGGAACAACAAAGCTTAAATCATCTAGAACTTTCACTCCAAATTCGCCTCTAACTATTTATCATGAGGGTACGACCAACAGTGGAACGATTGCAATAAAAGAGCAGTCCACAAGACCCGTAAGTACGTTTGAGTTTGGTAAAATATATGTCAAGGCAGATGATAACTGCCAAGGAAGGCAAAGTTTTTTCTTCTTGGACGATGCTAACAACGAATACAATCTTTCACATCCGACTGGTCTTGTTGAGACAGATAATAGATTTAACACATACGCAGGTAGATTTGCCCCACTATCCGAATGGTTATGCTCGGAAAACACAAGTTTATATTACAATACTATATATGGTTATGCTGGTGGTTGGGGCTTAACAACAGGCGATAGTAATACTCTGGTTGGATACAGTGCCGGTAGCGGATTAAAAACTGGTGGCAACAACGTGATTGTTGGAGCAAACAATCTCACGCACCGTAACTCTAGCAACTCCATTATAATTGGTACAAATATTATAGTGCCAGAAGTAGGAGAAGCTAATCATCAGGGTGAAGCATTTAATAACTTAGTATTGATAGGTAAAGACTTCGAATCTGATGCGGTAGATAATGACTACAGTATGCTCATAGGTTATGGCGATGATCCTGTAATTAGAGCTGGTCTCGGAGGATCAATAGCTTCTAACAGATTCTTGGCCGTAAAATCTGTAGCAAACTACCCTGCCCAACTAAGGGTTGACAGCGCAAACAATTCTTTTCACGTAGCTTTAACAGAGTCAGAAGAAGCCACGTTTGATATAGGAACAACCAATGTTGGTCAAATTACCTTCAGAGATAAATCCTCTTCAATACAACATAGAGGGATGGCATCTTTAAGGTTTGAGAATAGATTTGGACAAAAACAAACTCTTGTAGACTTTGTTCCTAGCGGTGACATTCCCGTGTCTTCGCCCATCTGGAATTTACCTCAGTATTCAACTCCCTACATCGCTGTAAGTGGAGACATTAGACTGCTAGGCTCAATTAGGTTTGCAAACGGCACGTCTATAAGCTCTTCACAAGATATTAACATAACAGCTACATCAGGTGTCGCGAAAAAAATCGCTGCTTCACAAACCGATTTCGTGCTAGACTATCAAGACCTGTCTATGGCAGCTTCCCTTACACCTCAAATAGACACGACCTATAGTTACCTGCCACTGGAAGTACCCTCGGGAAGTAGTAGATTTGTTGGTAAAATTAGTGTAGATTCTCTTGCTGCTTATATTGGAAGTGGTTACGCAGGTGTTGCTGACAACTGCAACATGCTGTTTGCAGATGTAACCTCCGAAATGAACATAGATACAATAAATAACTCGGGAATGGTTTTTGTTGGGTGTGGAGTAGGCGTAGGGGCAACCGGATGGAAAAACGGAGTTTTCTTAGGGCAAGAAGCCGGAGCACACAGTACGACTCCGAATACAAGTCTGCTAACAGACACAGCCCCAGTATTTATAGGTTACCGAGCAGGATACGACGCAGATTCTTTAGAAAACTCAATCTTCATCGGAACAAATGCGGGTAAAAATGCAGACAACTCTTCTAGCTCCATATTCATTGGCTCTAGCGCAGGACTCAATGCTTCCGGCAATAGAAACTGCTTGGGTATAGGAGAACACGCGCTTGATGGAGAAGACACACCGGGCCACGATTCTCTGTACGGAAACAATAATATAGAAATTGTAACAGGGCTAGATAGTAATCAAAGATTGTTCTATGGTAGTGGTAATTTAAACTCAAGGATTAATATACAAAATGTTATAGCTGGTGACCACGGAAAAAGAATGATCTCAATAGGAGACGCTAGACTTTCTCCGCAAGCACCGCTGGAAGTAAGAAGAGACACAGAACTAAATGGTCACAGTGACTCTGAAGATGTTCAAACGTGGGCTGATAATGATTTGATTGTCGCTAGGACGACAGCATCAGGAGACTACATAAGAAGAGATGAGCAAGGAACAGAAGCTTGGTTCGGCCAATACGAAGGGTTTATGGTTGATTACATATACGCCCCAAGTAGCTATACCGCGCCAACCAGCGGCCTAATGAGAACAAGAACTTACGATAATGGATTTTCTACCGACAGTCTGATATGGGTAACAAATAGAGATCCTAAATTAAATATTCATGGTGAGGGAGCTATCGGTGGAGCTGCCTTTGTAGTAACAAATAGGGTCAACGGAGAGAATAGGCCAGTCTATATAAGCTGTTCCGGATCTTAACAACATTAGGAGTTTGTAATGACACAGTGTTGTCAATGTGAAGGGGGAACGCCTCCACCATCACCCAGAGGGGCTTGTTGTTATGGTTGTTCTTCAAATCAGTGCGAAAACAACGTAGCGGCAGGAGATTGTCTATCCCGAGAATGTTCTAACTTCTACCCTAACCAGAATTGCTCTCAGATAACTTGTCCAAACGAGCAAGATACTGTCTGCTGCATGGAAAGAAACTCGTTTCTAGGAACAGTAACTAAACTGGGTTGTATACCAGACGATGGGCATCCACAAGAAAGGGTGCAGGATTGTATAGCTGCGGGATTTACAACCACTAACGTAACCGTTGTGTATTCTAGTGATGCAGACTGTAATGAAAACTGTACAGACTCAACAACCGTAGACCCAGATCCGCTCGGCATGTGCTGCATATGCCGCCAAACTCCTGAAGGTAAATATTACACCTGCGTATCTCCGGTAAGCAAAGAAAGTTGTGAAGCTTCGAGCGACTGCTTTGAGGAAGATCATTTTTTTCCTTACTTTGATTGCAATAACAATAGTCAATTTTGCCCGCAAGACGAGTTCACAACTGCCCCTCCAAACAATGGTTGCTGCATCAATGGTTTCTGTAGTGACAATTTTGATTGCCCTACATGCGTACTTTTAGGTGGCGTATGCTTATCATCCCCATGTTCTGAGATTCCAAATAATCCATGCACAGGCGCTTGTTGCACATCCGACCTGTTAACTGGAGCTGTAGTGTGCTCTGAAGTAGACATAACGTTATGCCAAAATTCTGAGTCAGTTTTTCATCCGGGTAAAACTTGCGATCTTGTTGATTGTGAGTCTTCGCCAACGACCACGGTTTCCCCAAGCACAGATCCTCCAAGTACAGATCCTCCGGGCACTACCTTATCTCCTCCCAACTGTCCATCATGCAGAACTGGCCCACTTTCAAACTGCGGAACAGATAGTATTACTGGTCAGCCATGCACACCTGTTGGTGGGTGTAAAATGATACAAACGGTCGGTGAAAGATTAGAATGTGTCAGCGTGATTGATGGCAGTATAGTTGAGGTTTTTTGCAACGATCCTGTTGGATGCTGCTGCTGCTGTCCAGAAGGCTACAACCCGAGTGAAGAGCCTACAACTACTGCCGAGCCTACAACCACCGTTGATCCAGATGCACCCACGACCACCGTTGATCCAGATGCACCCACGACCACCGTTGATCCAGATGCACCCACGACCACCGTTGATCCAGATGCACCCACGACCACCGTTCAGCCTACAACGACTGAAGACCCTTGCGGATCGCCGTGTGAGCTGTACTGCGATGGACAATCTTGGGGCTACAACATTGGTAGCGATCAATGCCCTAATGGGTGCGATTGTATATATCGATCAGGAGGCGAAGATATTACAATTGGAACTCCTTGTACACCTGCGGAGTTTGGTCAGACACTTGATAGCCAATGTTTAAATTCTGGAGGTTCAACAACCGCTGAACCTACAACAGTCGAACCCACAACAACCACTTCGACACAGCCGCCTGAAAACTGCTGCTGTCCAGACAGTATAACAGTTGCGGCCAGCGTCAATATAGTTGGCGACTGCGTTTATTCTGATACAGGCTCTGCAACAGCGACAAGAGTTGGGGGAGACAATAAATGTACAGGCTCACACACGTATACTGCAAATGGAACCCTTGGATGTGGAGACACTTGGTCTGGAACAGTAACGTGTAACGCTGATAAAGAGGCTAATGATCCAGATAGATGGAGTCTTGACATGAACACCTGTCAAGTTGACTACACGGATAACAGTGCTGACAATCCAAATGCAACAGGGTCTTGTGATGCACCACCCGCTTGGACTGTAACAGCGCAAGCGTCAGACACATCATGCCCTTGCTGCGCAGGTAACTGTGCGTGTAATTTCCAGCAGTGTTGCGACCAGCCTGATGCGCCAATTGCCGATTGTGGAATAAGCAATCCTGACTGTACTTTTAGCTGTGAAGATTGTAGTTGCGTAGGAGACTGCGATCCTCCATCCACCACTACCCAGCCAGAGGTTACCACTTTAGTGCCACCAGATGACAATCCGGACGATCCGCAAGAAGGAGGATTCTGACCATAATGTGTATAATAAATTGATATTTCAAGGAAACTAGGAGGAAAAATGGACAAAAAACTAACTATAGGAATGGCTCACTACTCTGACTTCGACGGGGTATTTTTTACTATTCAAGATATTGTAAAAGAGCTTATATACAACAGAAGAAGAGACTTACTCTCGCAAATTCAATTTTTGATTATAGAAAATAATCCTAAAGACGAACATGCAAAAGCGGTGAAAAATTTCGCTAGAGGACTAGGAAATTTAGTTAAAGTCATAGATTCAGACAAGGTAGGAACATCTCCTTCTAGGAATAAAATTATAGAAGAAGCCATGACTAACTATGTGTTAGTAATGGATTGTCATGTTATGTTATGCCCAACGGTATCAACGTTAGATAGGTTAATAACTTTCATAACTCACAATGACAAGTCAGAGGATTTATTTAGCGGCCCAATGGTTTTAAACTCATTCTCAGATATATACACTCATTTTAATGATGAATGGGGGTCAGGAATGTGGGGTAGATGGGGGCAGGCTTGGAATTGTATATGTGATTCGTTTCACTTTTCATTTACTAAAGGTGAAGACAACAAAGTAGTGTTCAGGCGGTTGTCAGACGCAAAGAAAATAACAAAATGCGAATACTGCGACAAAGAGTTTCCTCACGGGGATTATAACGGCGTTTCATCTAGATTAAAAGAAGAGGGGTACAACAGAAGTGGGTTTGAAGAAAAAGAAAAGCCGTTTGAAATTTTTGCACAAGGTCTCGGCGTGTTTCTTACAAGAAAAAACTCATGGCTAAAATTCAATAGTCACGCATCAGGGTTTGGTGGTGAAGAGTGTTATATCCACGAAAAATACAGAATGGCAGGAAGAAAGACGGTTTGCCTACCGTTCTTAAAATGGATACATAGATTTGGCAGGCCGCAGGGGATTCAGTACCCCATCTCAACAAATCAAAAGTTAAAAAATTACATGTTAGAGTTCGAAGAATTAGGGTTAGACAAAACACCCTTAAGAAAACATTTTGTAGAAGGATTAAAAGTTGAAGCAAAAACTTGGGATTTGATCAGTCTCGAAACGTCTAACATCCTTAGTGAAAAACAGTCTCAACCAACAGGAACCCAACGAGACGAAGAGCTTATTGAAACTATAAAAAAATTAGAGAAGCAAATCCAAGATCTTTCAAAAAGACCTTGCTGCAAAACAAAAAAACAATAATACAGTAAGAATGGGGTAAAAAGATGTCTTTGGTTCTAACCGACAGAGTAAAAGAAACATCAATAACTAACGGTACGGGTACTATTACTCTTACTGGCTCTTTTGGTGGATTTCAGAGTTTCCTAGACGGTATAGGCGATGGAAACACAACTTACTATGTCATAGAAAATGAGTCTAAATTTGAAGTAGGTATAGGTACTTACACAGAGTCTGATAATTCACTCTCCAGAGACACTGTTCTAGACAGCTCAAACGGTGGCGCAAAAGTTGACCTAAGCGGACTATCTATTGTTTTCTGCACATACCCTGCTAGCAAAGCGGTGTTTCTGGACGAAAATGATGAGCTAAACATACCTATTACATCGTTAGCCATAGATTCGTTAAACATAGACGGTCTTGTTACAGCAGACAGTGGAAATTTAGGTGTTAGCGGTTTACTAACACTAAGACGAGATAGCGCAGGAAACTTCTTCCATGCTTACGTAGACAATGGTCAAGACAAAACAATATCTTTATACCATGACGGATCTATATCTCCGGGCTGGAAACTTGGACTCAAGAACTCGCCAGACAACTCTGGAGATCCTCCTACGTATGCTTATGTTTATGCTGAAGATGGAAGTATAGGTCTTTACTCAAATTCCTTGAATAGCATAAACCTATCCCATGGAGGAGGCTTTAATGTAAAGAATAAAGGCAACACCATACTTACAGCTTACAGTAGTACAGGTGTTCAAATAAACTCTTTCTCTACTGCGAATTCAGTCTTCACAGTAAAGGGGGCGGTAGCGCAGGCAGCACCTTTACAAGAGTGGATAAGTAGCTCAAACAGTTCTCTAGCTAGAGTCGAGAGTGATGGAAGTATTGTTGCAAACACAATACAATCAACTGGAGATTTAATAGCTTCAGGGAATAATGTTCTCACTAATATATCAAATTTACACACCAGCGGTGTTTCAATAAGTGGTTGGGCTAGATATTACGTAGATAGTCAAGATCACACATCTACTGCTTTGAGTGGATTTTTAGAACCACAGATAACTCAAAATGCTAGCGATATACTTTTTGTTTCAGGCTTAACAAATGCTAGCATAGACGCTCTGCCTCATAGCTCAGGAGATTTCATACTTACTGAAATCTTGGCTAACTCAGCGAGCGGAGCTGCAAATGCGGCAGACTTGTTGGTTGTTTCTGGTATAGCTGGGGGAGTGCCTGCTGCCAGTGGAGGCTTGATAACTCAGAACACAAACCTAATTCATAGTTCTGGAAACTTCCTGCTTGATGAAATTTACGCTAGTGGTGCGCACGTGTCTGGTTTAGCTAGTACAGCTATAGCCGCTGTTTCAGGATACAACGTAGGCTATACAGATGTTCAAATAGCACTACTTGTTGATAGTGCTCCAGACACCCTAAACACTCTAAATGAGATAGCCGCAGCATTAAATGACGACGCTAGCATAGCTACTACACTAACAGACTCAATAAATAATTTAGGCATATTTAGTAGAGTCTCTGTAGCGGGTCAAGACCACATTGACGCAGATTCAAACTCTGACTCATTAACTCTTGCTGAAGGTTCTAATATAACAATAACAACTTCAGCCTCCACAGATACCATAACTATATCCGCTAACGACTCTGGAGCTAGTGAAGAAGATTTAATTTATGTTTCTGGGATAGCCGCTTATGCTTCTGGTGTGGGAACTTATTCCTCTGGAATTTTAGTTGACGGTGGAACGCTAATACCTAACGCTGACAAAGGTATAGCTATAGCTAAGGGAAGTGAAAATTTTCCAGTTACCATCACTCAAGATGACAATTTTTCTGGTGGTGCATACTACATAAGACTTAGAGATAACGACACAGACAATATAACTCTTGGTGCTACGGATGTAGACGCATTTCAAATTACCGCTAGTGGCGAAGGAAGTTCTGGTGCTGAAAATATATTTAAGTTTTCTTCTACTGCTAATGATGATCATTTGGTGTTTGGTGGAAGTGCAGTTCCAACAAAAGTTCTAGGAAGCAACGTAACTGTCAATGCAGAAGGTTCTGTAGAATTACAGCGAGGTGGTAGTACAAGGGTAAGGGGTGATTCTGCGTTTACCTATTTATTTGGTCAAACTGGTGGCTACATATTTTATGGTGCTAACGCGTTAAAGCCTCAAAGTGCAACATCAATTGCCCTTGGTGGTGCTTCTAACTATTGGGGCAGTTTACATTCAAGCAATGCAAATCTTAAAGGTAGTACAGCAACTAATATTCCGCTAACCATAGATGCTCAAGCTGCACAGTCCGCGAACCTAACTGAATGGAAGGCTAGTGACGATGTTGTTATTGCACAGGTTGCTCCAGACGGTAGTATCGCTACAAGCGGAGACATTTCAGTTAGTGGGACATTGATCGCAGGAGAGCTTAAATCTCCACAGGATACGGGTGGGTATCTTAGACTTCGAGGGTCGAACGACACATACATAGACGTATCTGATGGCACGATGAATTTTTACTGCAACACGGGTCAAGCTTTCCGGTTGACAAGCTCGTTTGTGGACGTCTTTAAAACTCTCAGACCTATATCTAATCAAGACTTGGGGCGTACCACTAATAGATGGCCTAATTTATATGCGGTTAACGGTGACTTTAGTAATACTGTAAGTTCTAGTGGTGTTCAAGCAAGTGGTATGTTGCTTTATAGTCATACCCCCACGGACACGTCCAATAAGTTGTACAACAACGGTGGGACTTTGATGTTCAACGGTTCTGCGGTTGATAGTGGGCAAGTTAGCGGTTCAGTTAGTGGGGTTGCATTTTTCGGAAATGACGGTCTACTAACAGATGACTCTAGTTTTGTTTTCAATAGCGGTAGTCAAGAATTAGAGCTTTCATCCATCTCTGCTCATAAAACACAATCTTGTGACTCAGAAGGTACTGGCAATCAGTTTAGAGTAGACTTAACCAGTGATAACTCATGGTTGAACAATCAGTACGCAAACAGCTTCACATCAAAAATACTTGGTGATGGGGCTAGTAACCAAGTAACTAATATACATTCAGCCTTGGAATTTAGGG
>Ga0206125_10000401_pt1 | contig 56910 bp, 60 predicted proteins | sample Helgoland_Spring_4_FD_148598 | JGI IMG/M metagenome (GOLD analysis project Ga0206125, IMG submission 148598) | Pelagic subsurface seawater microbial communities from Kabeltonne, Helgoland, North Sea - Helgoland_Spring_Bloom_20160331_1 | ecosystem: Environmental > Aquatic > Marine > Epipelagic ... | reverse complement strand
GCATTATGAATCTCACGAACTAACTTGTAGACTGATTGGCGAGCCTTGAAATCTGGATTACCACCAAGTAAAATATCAGTACCACGGCCAGCCATATTAGTTGAAACTGTTACGGAATAAAGACATCCAGCTTGTGATACAATTTCAGATTCACGTTTTATATTTTCCGGTTTTGCATTTAAAAGTTGGTGTGGGATACCTTTTTCTTGTAACAATTGTGAAATTATTTCAGACTTTTCAATGTTGGTTGTACCAATTAAAACAGGACAACCTAGTAAATGAGCATTTTCACATTCATTTGCAACAGCTTTCCATTTAGAAAATTCATCTTTATAAACAAAATCGGGTAGATCCTTACGAACCATATCTCGATTTGTAGGTAAAACATCAACTTCTAAATTATATATTTTTTCTAATTCAACTTCCGCTGTCTTAGCTGTTCCTGTCATTCCAGCCAATTTAGGATAAAGTAAGAAGAAATTTTGATACGTAATTGAAGCTAACGTCTCAGAACCTTTCATAATAGGCACTTGCTCTTTAGCTTCAATTGCTTGATGTAAACCTTCACTCCAACGTCTATCAGCCATTATACGACCAGTGAATTCATCAACAATCTGAATTTCACGATTTTTTACAATATAACTAACATCCTTCACAAATAAAACACGTGCTTTAATTGCATTTAAAAGGTAAGGGATCCAAGGATCTTGAACATTATATAAATCACGAATTTGTAATAAATCTTGAATTTGAGTAATACCCTGACTTGTTAAGGTAACACTTTTAGCCTTTTCATCAACGATATAATGTAATTGGGGTTTTAAATAATTAGCAACTTCATCTGCCGCAACATATTTCTCAACTGGCGTGTCTGAAACACCAGAAATAATTAACGGTGTACGCGCTTCATCAATTAAAATAGAATCAACTTCATCGACAATACAATAATTATAGCGGCGTTGAACTAATTCTGAAGGCTCCGTAGCCATATTATCACGCAGATAGTCAAAAGCTAATTCACTGTTTGTAACATAAGTAATATCAGCCGCGTAATTTCGTCTACGTTCACCAGAATTCATATTCTCTTGAATTAAGCCAACAGATAGACCTAAAAAACGATATAATTGACTTAAAGATTGCTGGTCACGGCGTGCTAAGTAATCATTTGCAGTAACAACATGCACACCTTTTAATGAGAGAGCATTTAAACAAACAGGAAGAGTGGCTACAAGTGTTTTTCCTTCACCTGTTTTCATTTCCGCAATTTTTCCTTTATGAAGTAGAATACCACCCATAAGTTGCGTATCAAAATGACGTAAACCAAGAGTACGTTTACTTGCTTCTCGTGTTAAAGCAAACGATTCGGCTAAAATAGTGTCAAAGTTTTGTTCAATCTTGTATTGATTTATTAACTTTTGCACTCTTTCTTGTATCTGAGCATCTGATAAATTTTGAATTTCAATTTCAAAATTATTAATTTTTTGGACTTCTCGGTTGACAGAATTAAAGTCTGAAACCGAAGGTTTTAAAAAGTTAAACATATTCGGTATATAGCTTAATAGCTTAAAAATTGAAAACGAAAAATTTACACTAGGTTAATTTGATTTTATCGTTTATTATCAATTGAATTACTCATAATTAGTATCTAATTAAAAGTATTTTATCCTATAAGTATATCATTATTTAAATTTTTATGTTTCAACTAATTAAGCGACTACTTGAAGGCATCAGTTTCGCTTTTGAACGAGTAGGCTGGAAAGCACGAGATTTAGTATTGCCTTTTATAAACTTGCTAATGATTCAATCCATCCTTTGGTGGATGTTTGTTGCCATTACTGAGTATAAAAAATATGTACTTGAACAAAAAGTAATTGAATTATTTCAAAAATTCAATTGGAATGTAGATAATCCACCAAACTATGCCATTTTAGATCCAATTTTAGATCAAGTAAAAAAAGATTTTGATTTCAAAGTTCTAATATTTCTAGGCATTCTGGCATTTGCAATTATTTTTGAGATTATTAGTCGTATTTTGAATACTAGAATACGTAAAAAAGTAACAGCAGATCCAACTAACCAAGATTGGGCAAAAAAAGATACATACGCATATATAATCACGATATTTGACCGTCTTTTTGCAAGTGGTTTATATTTATATCCGGCTTTAGAAGTTTTTCAACGTTACCAAAATGGACTTTTTAAAATATGGCCCGAATATAAAAAACCGATCCTTATTGCAATAGGTCCATTATGTAAATGGTACTTTGAAGAGGTTAATCAAAGATGTTTTGGTCTTATTTCACCAATTTTATTCTTCTTCCTATACTACGCAATTGCAAGAAATCGTGACAACGTTAAATACTTTATCCGATATCATGGTGCACAAGCATTGTTAGTAAACTCAATTTTCTTATTCATTGGGCAAGTGGGTGACTTTTACCACTGTCGTAACACAGATGAATTAGGCTCGAGTTACTTCGCATACAACATGGTTTGGACTGTAGCTTTACTTTTAACACCAATGCTCTTCTCAGCAATTGTTGGGCTTGAAACAAGGCTTTTATTTGTTGATCAAGCAATACAATACCACATTGGTCCAAGACCAACAAAGTATAAGAAAGATTCGTAATGTTCTCTCTATAAAAAGAGACCTGTTGAAGGAGAACTAGGTTTCGCATACTGTGCCGTAGACATACTGCCAGCACAATAAGCAAGACGACCTCCTTCAACCCCCTTAGCCATAGCATAAGCCATATTAACAGGATCTAAAGACTTAGCAACTGCTGTATTTAATAGAACCGCAGATGCCCCCATTTCCATTACCTCCGCAGCTTGACTAGGTGTACGAATACCAGCATCTACAATAACAGGAATTTTTGAATTCTCAATTATTAAACTAATATTATAAGAATTTTTTAAACCTTGGCCAGAACCAATAGGTGAGCCTAACGGCATTAACGTTGCACAACCCAAATCTTCTAAGTGACTAGCTAAAACAGGATCAGCATTAATATAAGGTAAAACAGTAAAGCCTGCACGAACTAAATAATCGGCTGCTTTTAATGTACCAATAGGGTCAGGCAATAAATATTTTGGATCTGGAATAACTTCTAATTTAACAAAATTATTATCCTCTTGTCCAATTTGTTTAGCAAATTCACGACCTAACAAAGCCATACGGATAGCATCTTCAGCTGTCTTCGATCCTGCTGTATTAGGTAACAACCATAATTTGTCCCAATCGAGCGATTGAATTAAATTTTTCTCTTGGGTTGAGTGAATATCTTTTTGTAAGCGTCGAATCGCTACAGTTACCATTTCAGTTTGACTATATTCAATACTTTGAAGAGCTGTATCTAACGAAGGATATTTTCCAGTACCTAAAATTAAACGGGAATTAAATTGTTTATTACCAATTTCTAAAACAGGCAAATTCATCTTTTTGATTAATTAATTAATAGTAAATAAAGTTTAACATAGCAAATATACTTAGCCTCAAGCTCCCCAGGTTGGACTTGAACCAACGACCAATCGGTTAACAGCCGAACGCTCTACCACTGAGCTACTGAGGATTATCGAAATCATTTATTAACTACTAATTTAAAGCACACAGAAGCAGATGTCAAGTTATCTTAATTAATTATAAAAGAGTGTTCCTGACTTTTAACTTTTTAAAACATAACCATACTAATGATATAATTAATGAAATAACTAGATAAAACTAAAATTAAAAAATGAGTAATAGTACATCTAACTTAGAAAAATTGGTTAATGAACCATATAAGTATGGTTTTGCAACACAAATTGAAACCGATACAATAGAAAAGGGTCTTTCAGAAGAAACTATACGTCTGATTTCCGCAAAAAAGAACGAACCACAATTTATGCTTGATTTTCGGCTAAAAGCCTTAAAAAAATGGCAAAAAATGAAAGAACCCGAATGGGCTTATTTAAATTTTGAAGCAACAAACTATCAAGATATTCGATACTACTCAGCTCCAAAAAAGAAAAAGAAATTAGATAGCCTAGATGAAGTTGATCCTGAATTATTAGATGCTTTCGAAAAATTAGGTATTTCTCTAAACGAACAAAAACGTATCTCAAATGTTGCAGTTGATGTTGTTTTTGATAGTGTCTCAGTTGGAACAACATTCAAAGATGAATTATCGAAAGCAGGCGTTATTTTCTGTTCTATTTCTGAAGCCATTCAACTATACCCAAAATTAATACAAAAATATCTTGGAACTGTTGTACCAATTGGTGATAATTTCTTCGCAGCTTTAAATGCAGCTGTTTTTACTGATGGATCTTTTTGTTACATACCAAAAAATGTTAGATGTCCTCTAGAATTATCAACATATTTTCGAATAAATGATGAAGAAAGTGGGCAATTTGAAAGAACTTTAATTATTGCCGAAGAAAATAGTCACGTTAGTTATTTGGAAGGTTGTACTGCACCAAAATATGATACAAATCAACTACATGCAGCTGTTGTTGAATTGATTACTTTAGATTCAGCAGAAATTAAGTATTCAACAGTACAAAATTGGTATGCAGGAGATGAAAATGGAAAGGGTGGTATTTATAACTTCGTAACAAAACGTGGATTGTGCGCAGGTAAAAATTCTAAAATATCTTGGACCCAAGTGGAAACTGGATCAGCAATTACATGGAAATATCCAAGTTGTATATTAACTGGTGACAATTCAACAGGAGAATTTTACTCTGTAGCTCTAACTAATAATTACCAACAAGCAGATACAGGAACAAAAATGCTTCACATTGGTGCAAATACAAGAAGCCAAATTGTATCAAAAGGTATTTCTGCAGGTTATTCGAGAAATAGTTATCGAGGTTTAGTTAAAATTGGAACGAACGCTTACGGAGCTCGAAATTATTCACAATGTGATTCATTACTGTTAGGAAATAAATCATCAGCAAACACATTTCCATATATTCAAGTTCAAAATTCAACAGCCAAAATAGAACATGAAGCCTCAACGTCCAAGATTGGTGAAGAGCAAATATTTTACTTCTTACAACGAGGTATTGATTTAGAATCGGCAATCAGTCTTATTATTAGTGGTTTCTGTCGTGAAGTATTCTCAGAATTACCAATGGAATTTGCTTTAGAGGCCGATCGATTATTAAATTTAAAACTAGAAGGAACAGTCGGTTAAATGACAAACGAATTTATCTTAGAAATTGAAGATTTAAAAGCTAACATCAATGATATTGAAATTTTAAAAGGTATTAACCTAAAAATAAAGCGTGGAGAAATACATGCTATAATGGGGCCAAATGGTTCAGGTAAAAGTACACTTTCAAAAGTTTTAACAGGTCATCCAGCATACGAAGTTACAGAAGGTGAAATTAAATTTAATTCTCAAGTTATTAATGAACTTTCACCAGAGGAAAGATCACATTTAGGTATTTTTCTTGCTTTTCAATACCCTGTAGAAATACCAGGTGTTAGTAATGAAGAATTCTTACGCTTAGCTTATAACCTAAAACGTAAAGCGAACAATCTCGAAGAATTAGACCCAATACAATTTTTTGATATACTTCAACAAAAATTAAAAGTTGTAGGTATGAGTACTAGTTTTCTAAACCGAAATGTAAACGAAGGTTTTTCTGGTGGTGAAAAGAAACGTAATGAAATCCTACAAATGGCAATTTTAGACTCAAGTTTATCAATCCTTGATGAAACTGATTCCGGCTTAGATATTGACGCTTTACGTACCTTATCTGAAGGTATTAATAAGATTATGAATAAAGATAAATCTATAATCTTAATTACACACTACCAAAGATTATTGGATTATATAAAACCTGATTATATTCACATTATTCAAGAAGGTAAAATTATTAAAACGGGCGATGCTTCTCTTGCAAAAGTGCTAGAAGAAAAAGGTTACGAATGGTTAAAAGACTAAAAACTAATAAAAATTAACGTTTTCTTAAAAAATACACTTTGGTGTTAACAAAAACAACATTAGAATTGATTAATAAAATCAATCCTAATGTTGTTTAATTTTTATTTTATTAGCGCCTTAAAAGGCGACGGCACAAACTACAATAAAAGGACCTTGGTGAGGACCTGCTAATAGTACTAGGGTTTTATACCACATGTAATAGCAACTACTCCGCAGGCTACTCGTTTACTAGCTATCGACATAGCGACTTCAACATAAAGTAAACCAATTATTAGGACTCATTAATGCACGCTCTGAGATCATTTTTCTATTACCAACCCTATTAAAGCGACAGTATTGATAGTAAAGAAGTAGGTAATTAACACAACCCCCACTAAAAGACCCCCAGAGAATTTCTGTTAAGAATTCTCTCTTTTAAAATTATCTAAATTATAAGTACTAAAAAGTATTAATTTAATATCCTATACACTAACAATTTAAAAGTTAACCACCTTTTAAATATCATACAAACAACAACAATAAATTTAGGGCATCGAGTTATCTTCCCACAAGGCTTCCCCTGCAGTATTGTCACCGCAAAAATGTTTCACGTTCGAGTTCGAGATGGATCGACGTGGTTCCATTTTGCTAAAAACACCCAAAATTAAAATATAACAAGTCAAATTCAAGTCCTCGGTCTATTAGTACATCTCGGCTTCATATATTACTACACTTCGACCTAATGCCTATCAAAACGGCTAGTCTTGCCGTGACCTTACTCCTTAAAGGATGAGAGTACTCATCTCGAGGCGGGCTTCCCACTTAGATGCTTTCAGCGGTTATCCTTTCCAGACTTAGCTACCCAGCGTTTACCGTTGGCACGATAACTGGTACACCAGAGGTCTGTTCTTCTCGGTCCTCTCGTACTAAAGAAGAATCCTCTCAATACTCTAACGCCCACACCGGATATGGACCGAACTGTCTCACGACGTTCTGAACCCAGCTCGCGTACCGCTTTCATGGGCGAACAGCCCAACCCTTGGGACGTACTACCGCCCCAGGATGCGATGAGCCGACATCGAGGTGCCAAACCTCCCCGTCGATGTGAACTCTTGGGGGAGATCAGCCTGTTATCCCTAGAGTAACTTTTATCCGTTGAGTGACGGCCCTTCCACTCGGAACCGTCAGATCACTAAGACCGACTTTCGTCTCTGCTCGACTTGTAGGTCTCGCAGTCAAGCTTCCTTATGCCTTTACGCTCTACTATCGATTTCTGACCGATATGAGGAAACCTTTGTGCGCCTCCGTTACCTTTTAGGAGGCGACCGCCCCAGTCAAACTGCCCACCTGAAAATGTTCCTTGACCTGCTTACGATACAAGGTTAGAATTCTAGCTTTACAAGAGTGGTATCTCACCAACGGCTAGCATATTTCCGCAAAAATATGATCAACGCCTCCCACCTATCCTGCGCAAATAAAGCCCGAAGTCAATTTCAAGCTACAGTAAAGCTTCATAGGGTCTTTCTGTCCAGGTGCAGGTAGTCCGCATCTTCACAGACATGTCTATTTCGCCGAGCCCCTCTCCGAGACAGTATCCAAATCGTTACGCCTTTCGTGCGGGTCGGAACTTACCCGACAAGGAATTTCGCTACCTTAGGACCGTTATAGTTACGGCCGCCGTTCACCGGGGCTTCAGTTATCAGCATTGAACCGACTTCCTTAACCTTCCGGCACTGGGCAGGCGTCAGCCTCCATACGTCGTTTTACAACTTAGCGGAGACCTGTGTTTTTGGTAAACAGTCGCTTGGACCTGGTTATTGCAACCTTTCTCAAGGTACCCCTTCTCCCAAAGTTACGGGGTTATTTTGCCGAGTTCCTTAGAGAGAGTTATCTCGCGCCCCTTAGTATTCTCTACTTACCCACCTGTGTCGGTTTATAGTACAGGTATTTTTTATTTATGACAGTGCAAGCTTTTCTAGGAAGTATGAAATCAACTACTTAAATGCCGTAGCATCTCGTATTCACGCCTCAGCTCAAAGTATTTTCGCTACTTCTCAACACCTCGAACGCTTAAACTGGTAACCAACATCCAGCTAGCCTATCCTTCTCCGTCCCTCGTTGTCAATAAAAAATAGTACAGGAATATTAACCTGTTGTCCATCGACTACGCCTCTCGGCCTGGCCTTAGGTCCTGACTTACCCTCCGCGGACGAGCCTTCCGAAGGAAACCTTAGGTTTTCGGGGCATTGGATTCTCACCAATGTTTTCGCTACTCAAGCCGACATTCTCACTTCTGCTTCGTCCACACCCGCTTTCGCTAATGCTTCAACCTATAACAGAACGCTCCCCTACCGATTATAAAATCCCACAGCTTCGGCAAATTACTTAGCCCCATTCATTTTCGGCGCAGGCCTACTCGACCAGTGAGCTATTACGCACTCTTTAAAGGATTGCTGCTTCTAAGCAAACCTCCTGGTTGTCTAAGCATTCCCACCTCCTTTATCACTTAGTAATTATTTAGGGGCCTTAGCTGGTGGTCTGGGCTGTTTCCCTCTTGACAATGGAGCTTATCCCCCACAGTCTTACTGGTTAATTATTCATTTAGTATTCTTAGTTTGCCTCGATTTGGTACCGTTTTACCAGCCCGCACCGAAACAGTGCTTTACCCCTAAATTATAACATTAACCGCTGCGCCAAAACGCATTTCGGGGAGAACCAGCTAGCTCCGGATTCGATTGGCATTTCACCCCTAACCACAACTCATCCGCTGATTTTTCAACATCAGTCGGTTGGGTCCTCCACTTAGTATCACCTAAGTTTCAACCTGGCCATGGTTAGATCATCCGGGTTCGGGTCTATAAATAATGACAAACGCCCTTTTCAGACTCGCTTTCGCTACGGCTCCGATATTCACTATCTTAACCAAGCCATTACCTATAAGTCGCCGGCTCATTCTTCAACAGGAACGCAGTCAAACGTTAAGTCGTTCTCCTACTGCTTGTAAGCTTATGGTTTCATGTTCTATTTCACTCCCCTCCCGGGGTTCTTTTCACCTTTCCCTCGCGGTACTGTTTCACTATCGGTCATTCAGGAATATTTAGCCTTATGAGGTGGTCCTCACAGATTCACACGGAATTTCACGTGCTCCATGCTACTCGGGATACAGCGCAGTATTCATAGCTTTCGATTACAAGACTTTCACTTTCTATGGTCTAATATTCCAATTAGTTCATCTAGCTAATCCAATCTGATGCCGCTGTCCCACAACCCTAATAATTAATTAGTTTAGGCTGATCCCAGTTCGCTCGCCGCTACTAAGGGAATCGTTTTTACTTTCTTTTCCTCCAGGTACTAAGATGTTTCAATTCCCTGGGTTCACTCTTTCTTATCTATGTATTCAATAAGTAGTTCTTGGAGTTGCCTCATTCGGAGACCTCCGGATCAAAGCTTGCTTCCAGCTCCCCGAAGAATATCGCAGGTAGCCACGTCCTTCATCGCTTCTGAATGCCAAGGTATCCCCCATAAGCCCTTAATTTCTTGAATTAAACAAAAACTTGTTATAATTTTGTGGAGATAAGCGGACTCGAACCGCTGACATTTGCCGTGCAAAGGCAACGCTCTACCAACTGAGCTATACCCCCAGCTGGGCCATTCTGGATTTGAACCAGAGACCTCACCCTTATCAGGGGTGCGCTCTAACCAACTGAGCTAATAGCCCTTCAAACTTTTAATGATATTCATTAAAAGTATCGATTATTTAAATCTTAATCGACCTAAGATATTTCCATTAAAGGAGGTGATCCAGCCCCACCTTCCAGTAGGGCTACCTTGTTACGACTTCACCCCAGTCACTAATTCTACCTTAGGAGCCCTCCTCCAAAAAGGTTAGAGTAACTACTTCGGGTATAACCAGCTTCCATGGTGTGACGGGCGGTGTGTACAAGGCCCGGGAACGAATTCACCGCAGTATGGCTGACCTGCGATTACTAGCGATTCCAGCTTCATGTAGGCGAGTTGCAGCCTACAATCCGAACTTAGAATAAGTTTATAGATTTGCTGACCTTCACAGGTTCGCGACTCATTGTCTTATCCAATGTAGCACGTGTGTAGCCCAGGGTGTAAGGGGCATGCTGACTTGACGTCGTCCCCGCCTTCCTCCGGCTTATAACCGGCAGTCTTTCTAGAAAAATAACTAAAAACAAGGGTTGCGCTCGTTGCGGGACTTAACCCAACATCTCACGACACGAGCTGACGACAGCCATGCACCACCTGTGTACAGGTTCCTTAAAAAGGCACTTCCTCTTCTCAGAAGAATTCCTGTCATGTCAAACCCTGGTAAGGTTCTTCGCGTTGCATCAAATTAAACCACATGCTCCACCGCTTGTGCGGGCCCCCGTCAATTCCTTTGAGTTTCACACTTGCGTGCATACTTCCCAGGCGGGATACTTAACGCGTTAGCTATGACACTGCACGGGTCGATACGTGCAACATCTAGTATCCATCGTTTACAGCTAGGACTACTGGGGTATCTAATCCCATTTGCTACCCTAGCTTTCGTCTCTGAGTGTCAGTTATGGCCCAGTAAAATGCCTTCGCCATCGGTGTTCTTTCCAATATCTACGCATTTCACCGCTCCACTGGAAATTCCTTTTACCTCTACCATACTCAAGTCTAGCAGTTTCCATTGCTGTTTTGGAGTTAAGCCCCAAGCTTTAACAATCGACTTACTAAACCACCTACAGACGCTTTACGCCCAGTAATTCCGGATAACACTTGCATCCTCCGTCTTACCGCGGCTGCTGGCACGGAGTTAGCCGATGCTTATTCTTCAAGTACACGTCAGAACTTCCTCCTTGAAAAAAGAGGTTTACGACCCACAGGCCTTCATCCCTCACGCGGTATTGCTCTGTCAGGCTTTCGCCCATTGCAGAAAATTCCCCACTGCTGCCTCCCGTAGGAGTCTGGACCGTGTCTCAGTTCCAGTGTGGCTGATCATCCTCTCAAACCAGCTACTGATCGTCGCCTTGGTAAGCCATTACCTTACCAACCAGCTAATCAGACGCGAGCTTTGCTCCAGGCGGACGAATCCGTTTCACTATAAAGCATATGGGGCATTAGCAGTCATTTCTAACTGTTGTTCCCCTCCTAGAGGTAAATTCTCACGCGTTACTCACCCGTCCGCCACTAGAACTTAAAAAGTTCCCGTTCGACTTGCATGTGTTAAGCATACCGCCAGCGTTCATCCTGAGCCAGGATCAAACTCTCGAAAAATTTCCTAAATGTTTTTATTGTTTGAGTTAAAACTCTTTGATATCCACGGACATAAACTTATCGCAAACGAACAAAAAATGTCAAGTACTAATTTTTTTATTTTTTTTTTAGTTTTGGTAAAAAAAATAAAACTTACTTACTAATATTTATTTACTGTAACTAGACAAAGCATCACTTTTTATTGTAAAGTGTTATCTATATAAACAAAAAACAAACTCGTAGCGAATCGGTTAAAAATATAAGCTTAAATTGCTAAGTCAAAGGAGAATCTTTGTGTCTTTAGGTATGTTGGGAAATAAAGTCGGAATGACTCAAATTTTCACAGAAGATGGAAACGCAAATCCCGTTACAATCATTAAAGTGGGTCCGTGTGTAGTCACACAGATTAAAACAACATCAACTGATGGTTATAACTCAATTCAGATTGGTTATAAACAAGTTCCACGACAAAAACTTACAAAGCCCGAATTAGGGCATCTCGATAAAACAAGCATTGTACCTCTAAAATATTTGAAAGAATACCCTATCGATAATGTCGAGGATTTCACACTAGGACAAATTATTAATGTCCAAGATTTTGAAGAAGGTCAATTTGTCGATGTCACAGGTAAATCTATTGGTAAAGGTTTTGCCGGTACAATTAAACGACACCATTATACGCGTGGTCCAATGACTCATGGATCCAAAAATCACCGTGCTCCAGGTTCAATTGGTCAAGGTACATCACCAGGTCGAGTTTTTCCTGGTAAAAAAATGGCCGGCCAACTTGGCGCAAAACAAATAACAGTAGCTAAATTAAAAATTTTAAAGATCGACTCAAAAGAAAATCTTTTAATTGTAAAAGGTGCCGTACCTGGTAAACCTGGCAATCTGTTAAGTATTAAACCAACAGTAAAGGTTTAAATATTATGGTTAACAAAACACTTGAATATAATATCATCAATGTTTTAGACGGACAAATTAACAAGTCTGATACTTTAGCATTAGATGTATCGAATGATAATGCAAACTACATAATACACCGTGCCCTTGAACACCAAAACGTGTTAAGTCATCAGTATACTGCTTCTACAAAAACGCGAAGTGAAGTTCGTGGTGGTGGTCGTAAACCTTGGAAACAAAAAGGTACTGGACGTGCACGTGCAGGTTCAAACAGATCCCCTTTATGGAAAGGTGGTGGTGTAATTTTTGGTCCAAAACCAAAAGTAGTTAATCACAAACTCAATAAAAAAGAATTTCAACTTGCTTTACGCACCCTTTTATTTAATAAAAGAGAAAGCCTTGTTGTTTTTGACAATTTTGAAATTGAAAATTGTAAAACAAAAGAATTTTTAAATCTCATTAGTAAGGCAGATAGAAATTTAGATTCAAAGACACTAATTATATTATCAAACGCTAACGATCCAATTCAACTAGCTGTTCGTAATATTCCAACTGTGGAAACAGTTTTAGCGACAAGTCTAAATATCAAAGCATTACTAAGAGCTCAACAAATATTTTTAGATGAAACAACTCTAAATCTAATTAAGGAGATATATTGTAATGGTTAATGAAGTAGATAAAAATTTACACAATGTTATTTCCATTCTGAAATATCCAGTCATAAGTGATAAAACGACACGTCTATTAGAGACGAACAAGTACACTTTTATGGTTGATAGACGAGCAAACAAGGTTACTATCAAAAAAGTAATTGAGTATGTTTTTGATGTTAATGTGACAAACGTAAACACATTAATGACTCCAAGAAAAAAACGTACAGTAGGTCGTTTTTCTGGATACTTATCTCAATATAAAAAAGCGATAGTAACTTTAAAAGATGGGGATAAAATAAATCTTTTCCCAGATATGTAAAAGTTATTTTTAATTTAGTTAAAAAATTTTATGGTTATTCGTATTTATAAACCAAATACACCAGGCACCCGTAACCGTGGAGTATCCTCTTTCAATGAGATTACCACAAAAAATAAACCCGAAAGATCTCTAATCACGGCCAATCATAGAGCACGTGGAAGAAATAACCAAGGTTTAATCACTATACGACACCGTGGTGGTGGTCATAAAAGAAGATACCGCGTTATTGATTTTAAACGAAATAAACACAATATCGCAGCACGAGTTGCAAGTATTGAATATGATCCGAACAGAAATGCACGTATTTCATTGTTACATTATCAAGATGGTGAAAAACGATACATTTTAACAGCTCAAAACATTAAAGTTGGAACGACACTAATGTCAGGACCTGATGCTGAAATTCAAATTGGTAATAGTTTACCTCTTGAAAATATTCCTCTAGGTCTTGAAGTTCACAATGTGGAACTTATTCCAAATAATGGTGGCCAAATTGTACGTGCAGCAGGCACAAGTGCTAAAATTCTTGCAAAAGAAGGTAAATATGTAACTTTACGCCTACCATCAAAAGAAATTCGCCTAATTCGTAAAGAATGTTACGCGACAATTGGTGTAGTAAGTAATGGTGAACATAGCAACATTACAATTGGTAAAGCTGGTAAGAAACGCTGGTTAGGTATTCGCCCAACCGTTCGTGGTGTAGTAATGAACCCTTGTGATCACCCACATGGTGGTGGTGAAGGTCGTTCGCCTATTGGTCGAAAGAGACCAATAACTCCTTGGGGTAAAGCTGCTCTAGGTGTAAAAACAAGAAAGCGAAGAAAAGCAAGCGATATTTATATTGTAAGAAGAAGAAAATAAAAACATGGGAAGATCGTTACGTAAAGGCCCATTCGTGGCTTATCATCTTTTAAAGAAAGTTAACGAGATGAACAAAACCGACAAAAAACTAGTTATTCAAACTTGGTCAAGAGCATCAACTATTATTCCATCAATGGTTGGACATACCATTGCTGTATATAATGGTAAGCAACATATTCCTATTTTTATATCAGAAACAATTGTTGGTCATAAACTAGGTGAATTCGCACCAACCCGAACATTCCGTTCACACGTAAAAAGTGATAAAAAGGCTAAACGCTAATTTCTTATGAATGAAAATCAAACAGAAGCAAAAGCATTTGGTCGTTACATCCGTATGTCACCTAACAAGGTACGTCGTGTTTTAAACCAAATCAGAGGAAAAAATTACAAAGATGCATTAATGCTGCTTGAATTTATGCCTTACCGTGCCTGTGGCCCAGTATGGCAGGTAATTTACTCAGCAGCAGCGAATGCACAAAATAACTTAAATATAGACAAAGAAAATCTATACATAAGTGAAGCTTTTGCTGATCAAGGACCCGTTTTACGACGTTTTAGACCAAGAGCACAAGGTACTGGTTACGGAATCCGTAAACCAACTTGTCATATCAGCATCACATTAGCTGTAAAATAAAAAAAGCGATTTAACTTAAAGGATTCTAATTTTGGGACAAAAAGTACATCCACTCGGATTTCGCTTAGTTACAACACAGAAACACCGTTCAGTCTGGTTTTCTGAATTTGAAAACTATCCGAATTTTCTAGAAGAAGATTCACTAATCCGAGAATATCTTAATACAAAAGCAAAGCAAGCCGGAATTTCAAGAATTGAAATTAAACGCAATAGTAGTGGAAGTAAAATAGAAGTCGAGATTTTTAGTGCTCGACCAGGCGTTCTTGTAGGCCTTTCAGGTACCGGTCTTTCTGATATCTATAAAAACTTACGAAAGATTATTTTACAAGAAAAATTTAATCTAAAGAACCCTAATCTAAAAAAGACCGTAATTGTAAACATCGTTGAACTTACGACACCTGATGCAGAAGCAGCTTTAATTGGCGACTTTATTGTTGAACAATTAGAGAAACGTGTAGCTTTTAGACGTGCCATTCGACAGGCAATCAAACGTTCACAAGTTGCAAAAGTTGCAGGTATTAAAGTACAAATATCTGGTCGACTAAATGGTGCCGAAATGGCTCGTAGTGAATGGATTCGTGAAGGTCGAGTACCTTTACATACATTACGTGCAAATATTGACTATGCCGATAAACGTGCTAATACAATTTATGGTGTATTAGGTGTTAAAGTATGGTTATTTAAAGGCGAAACCCTGTAATTTTAAATATTTTTAATAAATTATGCTGAGCCCAAAACGAACAAAATTTCGTAAGCAACATCGCGGACGCATGCGTGGAAAAGCTTATCGAAACAACAAAATTTCATTTGGTGAGTATGCTTTACAATCACAAGAATGTGGTTGGATAACATCACGCCAGATCGAAGCAACACGACGAACAATCACTCGTTCAATCAAACGTGGTGGTAAACTATGGATAACAGTATTCCCAGATAAACCAGTTACTGCACGTGCGGCAGAATCAAGAATGGGTTCTGGTAAAGGTACAGTGGATTATTGGGTTGCCGTAATTAAACCAGGAACAATTTTATTTGAGCTTGCTGGTGTACCATTAGATGCAGCACAAACTGCAATGCGTTTAGCTGCTTATAAGTTACCAGTTAAAACTAAATTTATTACTAAGGAAAATATTCAATAATATGAGTTTTTCAAGTATGAGTGAAATTAATAAATTAGATGCCGAAACTCTTGAAAAAGAAATTATTCGTGTATCACAAGAATTAGTTAACTTACGTGTAAAAAAAGCAACTAGACAAGAATTCAAACCACATGAATTCAAACTTAATAAAGTACGTTTAGCACAATTATTAACCGTGAAAAGTAAGAACGAAATAAAACAACTTACGAGTTAATTTATATACTCTTAACTTTTAATTTCATTTAAAAACCGACTAAGTTCAATACTTTTATGGCGACAAAAGAGAAAACCGGGATTGTAGTAAGTAACAAGATGAACAAAACCATAGTTGTTTTGGTCGAGAACCGTTACGCACATCCTGTATATGGAAAAACATTAAAGACTAGTAAACGCTTCATGGCTCATGATGAATTTCAAGAATGTAACTTAGGAGACCAAGTTACAATTTCTGAAACTCGTCCAATAAGTCGTAATAAACGTTGGAAAGTTAAACAAATTATTAACAAAGCTATTTTATCAAACTAATTAAATAAATCAGTTTATGATCCAACCTCAAACATATTTAACCATTGCGGACAATACGGGTGCACGAAAGATTATGTGTATTCGAATTCTTGGTGGTAATCGAAAATATGGACGTATTGGTGATGTAATTATTGGCGTTGTAAAAGATGCCTCACCCAATATGCCGATAAAACGATCAGACATTGTTCGTGCTGTTGTTGTACGTACACGACATACAGTACGACGTAACGATGGTATGAGTATTCGCTTCGATGACAACGCAGCAGTAATAATCAACAAAGAAAATAATCCTCGAGGCACAAGAATTTTCGGACCAATCGCACGTGAAATACGTGATAAGCGTTTCACAAAAATTGTTTCACTTGCTCCCGAGGTATTATAAGGAATCAAAATGAAAAAATTAAAGATTGGCGATAACGTAAAAGTTATTTTAGGTAAAGATAAGGGTAAGGTTGGCACAATCAAAACCATTTATCATAAAAAAAATACCCTAATTATTGAAGGTATTAACACGAAAATTAAACACGTCAAACCAACTAGAAAAGAAGAGGCTGGGAAAATTATTACTTTTGATGCACCAATAAATTGCTCAAATGTAATGGTTTGTGATGAATCTGGAAAAACAACACGTGTTGGTTTTACAGTTCAAGAAAACAAAAAGCTTCGTATTTCTACAAAAACAAAAAATTTAATTTCATAACGTCATATGGCTCAAAAAATTAAAGTAATATATGAGAATGAAGTTGTGCCTTATCTAAAGGAAACATTTGAATATAAAAATATTCATGAGATTCCGAAAATTGAAAAAATCCAAATCAATCGCGGTTTGGGTGTTAATGCACAAAACAATAAAGTTCTTCAAAAAAGTATTGATGAAATTCGTCAAATTACTGGACAACAACCTGTAGTAACAATTGCAACAAAATCAATTGCTGGATTTAAAGTACGTGAAGAAATGCCATTAGGTATTACGACTACATTACGTAGAGAAAAAATGTACACATTTTTAGACCGCTTCATTAATTTAACTTTACCTCGAATCCGTGATTTTCAAGGCTTAGACCCTAACAAATTCGACAAAAACGGAAACTATAATCTTGGTATTACTGATCAATTAATTTTCCCAGAAATTGACTATGAACAAGTAGATCAAATGCTGGGTCTTAATATAACAATTGTTACATCAGCTAAAAATTCAAAAGAAGGGTTAGCTTTATTAAATAAGATAGGCATCCCTTTCAGTAAGTAAACGAACATTTTACAAAAAGGAGAGATTTAGTGGTAAACGATACTATTTCTGATATGTTAACAAGAATCAGAAATGCAAATAACGCAAAGCACCATTTTGTGGAAGTTCCTTTCACAAAAATGACTTCAAATATCGTCACAATTCTGAAATCTGAAGGATTTATCCAGGATTATGAAATGGTATCTGAAGACAAAGATAAAACAATCTTAATTTCTTTAAAATACACAGGTAAAAGAAGAACTCCAATTATTACAACACTAAAACGCGTAAGTAAACCAGGTGTTCGTGTATATATTGGAGCAAAGAATTTACCGCGCATCTTAGGTAATTTAGGAATTGCAATTATTTCAACATCACAAGGTTTAATGACAGACGCCGAAGCCAGAAAAATGAAGGTTGGTGGCGAAATCTTATGCTATATTTGGTAAAAATTGAAAATATAAAATCATGTCTCGTATTGGTAAATTACCGGTCAGCGTACCGAAAAATGTTAACGTAGAATTAACAGGTCAAGAAATTAAAGTAAAGGGACCACACGGCGAGTTACTACATACAATACCAAGTGAAATCGAAGTTTCTTTAAACGAAGATAAAGTCATCGTTAATAAAAGAATCGAATCACGAATTGCTCGACAAAAATATGGTTTAACTCGAGCATTAATCAATAATATGGTTATTGGAGTATCCGAAAAATTTGAGCGTCGACTACAAATGATTGGTGTTGGTTATCGATCACAAGTTTCTGGGAAAACCTTAACACTTAGCGTTGGTTTCAGTCACCCTGTTGTATTCGAAGCACCAAAGGATATCGAAATTAAAGTAGAAGCCAACACAAATATTATTATTAGTGGGCCTGATAAAGAAAAAGTAGGTTTATTAGCATCACAAATTCGTGCTGTACGTCCACCTGAGCCATATAAAGGTAAAGGTATTCGTTACTTAGACGAGTATGTTCTACGAAAAGCTGGTAAATCTGGTAAATAATTAATTAACTGAAGCTGAAAAATCTCAATTATGGTTAATAGCAAGGAAAATGAGACGAGACCTAGAAATCGTCGTCAAAATACCCCAAGAGAAAAATGGAGTGAGCGTGTTATTCAAATTAGCCGCGTAACAAAAGTTTGTAAAGGTGGTAAAAAACTAAGTTTTCGTGCCGTTGTCGTTATTGGTAACGAAAATGGACAAGTTGGTCTTGGTGTTGGAAAAGCGGATGATGTAGTTATGGCTATTACAAAAGCTATTACAGATGCACGACGTTCAATTATTAAAATCTTCTTAACGAAAACGAAAACATTACCGCATGTAATCACAGGCCGTTTTGGAGCTTGTGAAGTTTTCATTAAGCCTGCATCACAAGGTACAGGTGTAATTGCTGGTAGTTCAATCCGAACAGTATTAGAATTAGCAGGAGTTAAAAATATCTCAGCTAAACAATTAGGCTCAGATAATCTTTTAAATAACGCACACGCTACTCTAACAGCACTGAAGAATTTAAAAAATCCTGCAATTGCAGCTGCAGAACGAAACTTACCAATTGAAAGATTTTATTCTTAAGAAATATGCAATCAAATGAACAGAACTCTGTTGGTAATAAAATTCGAACTACAATTCTTGTAATTTTTATAACGCGAGTAGGAAATTATATACCTGTGCCGAATGTGGACCAGGAATACTTAATTAATATTCTAAATTCAACACCTATACTACGAAATTTTTATACGAATGAAAATTTAGTGCTAGGTATTTTTACTTTAGGTATTCTACCTTATATAAATGCCTCAATTATGATGCAACTTTTAACAAGTGTAGTACCTAGTCTTGAAAAGTTACAAAAAGAAGAAGGAGAAGCTGGCCGACGACAAATCACAAAATATACACGTTATTTAACGCTATTTTGGGCTGTAGTCGAAAGCGTATCGATTACATTTGCCTTACGACCTATTCTTTTCATTTGGAATTTTGATATCTGTAGTCAGATCGCTCTGGCTTTAATAGCAGGATCAATGATTATTTTATGGTTAAGTGAAATAATCACTGAAAAAGGAATTGGTAATGGCTCATCGATAATAATTACAGCCAACATTCTAGCTGGATTACCTAATACACTTAAAACAATATTTAATTCTGGAAGTAGTTTATCTATTTTGTTAAACATACTTAGTTTTACTATCTTGATAACAGGAATCATATACGTACAAGAAGCTGTACGGGTAATCCCTCTTATCTCAGCAAAACAGCTATTTTCACAAACGGAAAATCCTACAAAGACGTCATTTTTACCACTGAAAATAAATCAGGGTGGTGTAATGCCAATTATTTTTGCGTCAACAGTATTAACTTTTTTAACTGTTTTTACAGGTTTTATAGCAAAGCTGGATACTTTTTCAAATTTAAATATTAGTGCTAATGTTCAAACTATTTTTTATAGTGGAACAAATTTCGCATTAATACTTGCATTTAGCCTATTTTATTCTAATCTAATTCTAAATCCAAACGAATTAGCGAAGGATTTAAATAAGATGGCTGTAACAATACCAGGCATACGTCCAGGTAATCAAACAAAAGAATTTTTAAATAAAACACTAAGAAGATTATCCTTATTAGGTGCTTTATTTTTAGCTTTAATTGTAACAATTCCAAATATTCGAAGCTCGTACGGATTTGGAGTTACATCTTTACTAATTCTAGTAGGTGTAACTGTTGATACAAGTCGACAAATTCAAACGCTACTAATATCAGAAAGTTACAATAAAACGAATTAAAAAATAAAATCAATAAAATGAAAGTTCGTCCATCAGTTAAAAAAATGTGTGCTAACTGTCGTGTAATTAAGCGATCAGGTACAATACGTGTAATCTGCACAAATCCGAAGCATAAGCAACGTCAGGGATAATAAAAGAAACAAAGGAGCTTTATTGTGGTACGTATAGCCGGGATAGATTTGCCTCGAGCAAAAAGAGTTGAATATGCACTAACAAAAATATACGGAATTGGTGTAATTAGCTCGCAAGAAATTTTAGCGAAAGCAAATGTAGATCCAGATGCTCGAACTAACGACTTAACTGACGAAAATGTTAGTTCAATTCGTCAAGTTATTGAATCTGAATACAAGGTTGAAGGTGATTTAAGACGAGAAACAAGTTTAAATATTAAACGTTTATCAGAAATAAATTGTAACCGTGGCCGTAGACATCGTCAAATGTTGCCTTTACGAGGACAACGTACACGTACAAATGCACGTGCACGTCGAGGTCCGAAGAAGACAGTTGCTGGTAAGAAGAAATAAAGTTTAAATTTTTAGACAAAAAATAATATATATGTCACCAAAAATTAAACGTAGCAATACGAAAAAAGTAAAACTTAACAATATAACGGGGGTTGTTCATATACAATCAACATTTAATAATACAATTGTTACGATTACCGACACAATAGGAAATACAATTTCATGGGCATCTGCAGGAAGTGCAGGATTTAAAGGAGCTCGTAAAGGAACACCTTTTGCTGCACAAACAGCATCAGAAGCTGCAAGTTTAACTGCTTTAAATTTAGGTCTAAAGAAAGTTGACATTTTCGTTAAAGGTCAAGGATCTGGACGTGAGACCGCAATTCGTGCAGTCCAAAACATTGGTTTAGAAATCATATCTATAAAGGATATAACACCGGTACCACATAATGGATGCCGACCGCCTAAAAAACGTCGAGTTTAATTTAAAAACGACTAAGAATAAAAATAATGGCAGAGTTAAATTTTCAATATTTTAAGTCAAGCGTTGAGGAATCAGGTAAACTAACAGGACACTTTTTACTACAGTCATTAGAGGCTGGACAGGGACTAACTATTGGAAATGCTTTACGTAGAGTTTTACTTTCAAATTTAGAAGGTACAGCAATTACGGGAATTAAAATTCCAGGTGTTGCACATGAATTTTCAACAATACCAAATGTGCGTGAAGATGTTTTAGAAATTTTTCTAAACCTAAAACAAATTGTTTTAAAAAGCGAAAAACAAACACCAATTTTTGGTACTGTCTCCATTAATGGACCAGGAGTAATTACAGCAAGTTCAATTAAGTTTGATGATGAAGATATCGAAATTGTAAATCCAAATCAATACATTGCCACTTTTTCCGGCAATGACACTTTAACTTTTGACTTAAAAGTTGAAAAGGGAATTGGATACCAATTTGCTGAACAAGCAAATAATAATGACAATATAGATTTTTTAGCAATCGATGCTGTTTTTATGCCAGTTTTAAAAGTTAATTACAAAATTAATAATGTTTATCTTGGTTATAGTAAAACAACTGAATCATTAATTTTGGAAGTAACAACAAATGGTAGTGTTTCACCGGAGAAAGCCTTAAGTGAAGCTGCCCAAAAGTTAATGACATGGTTTAGTTGTCTAACAAGTGAACAAAGCTTAGCACCACAAAAAGAAATGGAGGTTGAGCCCCTTGCGCAAAACGATGTAATTTTAATTGAAGAATTACAACTTCCTGTACGAGCTTATAATTGCTTAAAACGTGCAGGAATTAATTCAGTGGATGATCTAGTTAACTATTCACAAGAAGAAATTCGTGAAATTAAAAACTTTGGTAAAAAGTCTGCACAAGAAGTATTCCAAGCATTAAAAGATAAATTTGATATTGTATTACCTTCATTAAATTCTTAAAAAAGATAATTTATTCGTAAAATAAAATAATCCCTATATGAAAGATACCTTTGTTAACTCGCAGAAATTAACAACAAAAAAATGGTACGTAATTGATGCCGAAGATCAAATTCTTGGTCGTTTAGCAACTCAAGCGAGTACTGTTTTAATGGGTAAAAATAAAAATACCTATACTCCATTCTTAGAAAATGGAGACTATGTTATAATTATCAATGCGGAAAAAATCAAAACAACGGGTAAAAAAGATAAACAAAAACTTTATCGAAACCATTCAGGTTACCCAGGTGGAATGAGAATCGAGAAATTTTCAAGTCTAATTGAAAGACGTCCTGAAAAAATTATCGAACAAGCAATTAAAGGAATGCTACCAAAAGGTCCTCTTGGACGCACAATTTATAAAAATTTAAAAGTTTATAAAGGTACAGAACATCCTCATACTGCACAAAGTCCAGAATTAATTATGAATTAAACATTTATGAATTCGGAAACAACAAAATTTTATGGAATTGGGCGACGTAAAGAATCTGTTGCCCAAGCACAACTTACAGTAGGTACTGGTAATGTTTTAATCAACAATAAAAATGCCAAAGAATACTTACAAAACAATGAATCAAGATTTTTAAGAATCAACCAACCACTGGAAACGCTAAATTTAGCGAATACTTTTGATATTAATATCAAAACAAAAGGTGGTGGTATGGCTGGACAAACCGATGCGATTTGTTTAGCAATTTCTAGAGCATTAATTGAATGTGATCTAAGTAACCGTACACCTTTAAAACAAAGTGGGTTATTAACGCGTGATGCTCGAATTAAAGAACGTAAAAAATATGGTTTAAAGAAAGCGCGTAAAGCATCGCAATTCTCAAAACGATAATTTTTGTATTATTCTATACAATAGAAAAAAATTACATATTATGCCAAAAAAAGATATTCATCCAAACTGGTTTGAAGAAACACAGGTTTATTGCGATGGTCAACTAGTAATGACAACTAGTTCAACAAAGCCTAATCTTTACATTGATGTTTGGTCTGGGAATCACCCATTCTATACAGGCTCTTTAAAGATTTTAGATACCGAAGGTCGAGTTGAACGCTTTATGAAGAAGTATGGCTCAGAAAGCGAATAAATAAAATTAATAGAAAAAAAAATGCCAACTGTACAACAATTAATTCGTAAACCACGCAAGAAAATTGTTAAGAAAACAAAATCTCCAGCATTAAAAAATTGTCCTCAACGACGCGGTGTTTGTACACGTGTTTATACGACAACACCAAAAAAACCAAACTCTGCTATTCGTAAAGTAGCACGTGTTCGATTAACATCAGGTTTTGAGGTAACTGCTTACATCCCAGGAATTGGACACAATTTACAAGAACACTCTGTGGTTCTTTTACGTGGTGGACGTGTTAAAGATTTACCAGGTGTTCGTTACCATATTGTTCGTGGAACATTAGATGCTGGTGGAGTGAAAGATAGAACTCAAGGTCGCTCTAAATATGGAGTTAAAAAACCTAAGGGTAGTTCAGATTAATATATTTAAAATTAATTAAAAAAGTATATGTCACGTCGAAGTGTAATTAAAAAACGTTATCCACAACCCGATTCAAATTACAATAGTTGCCTAGTAAGCTTATTGACCGCACGTATTCTAAAAAGTGGTAAAAAAAGTTTAGCTGACTCGATTATTTTAGAAACATTTGCTTTGATTCAGGAAAAAACAGATTCTGATCCATTACAAGTATTCGAAAAAGCAATTCAAAATATAACACCTCTTGTAGAAGTTAAAGCAAGACGTATCGGTGGATCAACATATCAAGTCCCTCTAGAAGTAAGCCGTTACCGCGGTACAAATTTAGCATTACGTTGGCTTATTGCAGCAGCAAAAGCTCGCGCAGGTCGAACAATCTCGATTAAACTTGCAAGTGAAATTATAGATGCTTCTAATAATGTAGGAAACGCTATGCGTAAACGTGAAGAAACACATCGTATGGCAGACGCAAATAAAGCATTTGCTCATTTCCGTTACTAAAAAAAATATAGAGATGTACGAAAAATAGGCATCGACTTATTGTACGAATGATCTCTAAAAAAGTAAAAAATAATTACTTAAACGCCAAAAGTATTAAAGTCTCAAATAAATAAAAAAGGAAACTCATAATGGCACGCGAAAAATTCGAACGAAGTAAGCCACATGTTAACATTGGTACAATTGGTCACGTAGATCACGGTAAAACAACGTTAACAGCTGCAATTACAGCAACCCTATCAACTGTAGGAACAGCTGAGCTAAAAAATTATGCAGATATTGATGCTTCACCTGAAGAAAAAGCACGTGGTATTACAATTAATACAGCTCACGTAGAGTACGAAACAGAAACACGTCACTACGCTCACGTTGATTGTCCAGGACACGCGGATTACGTAAAAAATATGATTACTGGTGCAGCACAAATGGATGGTGCAATTTTAGTTGTATCTGCTGCAGATGGTCCAATGCCACAAACACGAGAGCACATCTTATTAGCTAAGCAAGTAGGTGTACCAAACCTAGTTGTTTTCTTAAATAAAGAAGATCAAGTAGATGATGATGAGTTAATCGAATTAGTTGAAATGGAAACACGCGAACTTCTTAACAACTATGATTTCCCTGGTGATGATATTCCAATTACTCCAGGTTCAGCATTACAAGCTTTAGAAAAAGTTGTTAGCGAGCCATCAATTTCACGTGGTGATGACAAATGGGTTGATAAGATTTTTGCACTAATGGATAGTGTAGACGAATATATCCCAACACCGACACGTGATACAGAAAAAACATTCTTAATGGCTGTTGAAGATGTATTCTCAATTACTGGTCGTGGTACTGTAGCAACAGGACGTATCGAGCGTGGTGTAATTAACGTAGGTGATACAATCGAAATCGTTGGTTTAGCAGACACACAAACAACAACTGTAACTGGTGTTGAAATGTTCCAAAAAACATTAGACTCAGGTATGGCTGGTGATAACGTTGGTATCTTACTACGTGGTGTTCAAAAAGAGCAAATCGAACGTGGTATGGTTTTATCAGAGCCAGGAACAATTACTCCTCACACACAATTTGAAGGTGAAGTTTATATTCTAACTAAAGAAGAAGGTGGACGACACACACCATTCTTTACAGGTTACCGACCTCAATTTTATGTACGAACAACTGATGTAACAGGTAACATTAAAGCATTCACTGCTGATGATGGTACAGATGTAGAAATGGTTATGCCAGGTGACCGTATCAAGATGACAGCTGAACTAATTTCAGCTATTGCAATTGAAGCAGGTATGCGTTTTGCAATTCGTGAAGGTGGTCGTACAATTGGTGCTGGTGTTGTTTCAAAAATCTTAACTTAATCTAAAAACAAGATGAATTTAGCATTAAACGAAAAAATTAGGCTTAAACTAGAATCGTTCGATCATAAATTATTAGACTTGTCATGTAAGCAAATTATCGAAAGTATTAACGCGACACAGGCAAAAGTTGTAGGCCCAATTCCATTACCTACAAAACAAAGAATTTACTGTGTTTTACGTTCTCCTCATGTTAACAAAGATTCTCGTGAGCATTTTGAAATTCGTATACACAAACGAATTCTGGATATTTATCCACAAAATATAAATCAAGCACAATCGATTATTAATATCAATTTACCATCTGGTGTAAGTACAGAAATTAAATAAGTTTTAAAAATAATAAAACCTTACTTAATTTTTAAGCTAAAATAGATGTTATATAACTAAAGTAAGAAAGTCAAAAACATTCGTTTTTAAGTTAATTTTAGGAGACCTTTAATGGGACTACCTTGGTATCGGGTTCATACAGTAGTATTAAATGACCCGGGTAGATTAATCGCAGTACATCTAATGCACACATCACTTGTAGCTGGTTGGGCTGGTTCAATGGCATGTTACGAACTTGCTATCTTTGACCCATCTGATCCAGTACTTAATCCAATGTGGAGACAAGGTATGTACGTTATGCCATTTATGGCACGACTAGGTGTAACAGATTCTTGGGGTGGCTGGAGTATCACAGGTGAAAGTGTATCAAACCCAGGTCTATGGAGTTTTGAAGGTGTTGCATTAACGCACATCGTTTTATCAGGTCTTTGCTTCTTAGCAGCAATTTGGCACTGGGTTTACTGGGATCTTGAATTATTCCGTGATCCACGTACTGATGAGCCAGCTTTAGACTTACCAAAGATTTTTGGTATTCACTTATTCTTATCAGGACTACTATGTTTTGGTTTCGGAGCATTCCACGTAACAGGTCTATTTGGCCCTGGTATTTGGGTATCTGACGCATATGGTATTACTGGTAAAGTTCAACCTTGTGCTCCATCTTGGGGAGCTGATGGATTCAATCCATTTAACCCAGGTGGTGTTGCTGCTCACCATATTGCAGCAGGTACACTAGGTATTCTTGCAGGTATTTTCCATTTAACTGTACGACCTCCACAACGTTTATACCGTGGTTTACGTATGGGTAACATTGAAACAGTACTTTCAAGTAGTATTTCAGCAGTATTCTTTGCAGCATTCATTACTTCAGGTACAATGTGGTACGGAAGCGCTACTACACCAATTGAATTATTTGGTCCAACACGTTACCAATGGGATAGCGGTTACTTCCAACAAGAAATTGAAAGACGTGTAGAAGAGTCTTTAGATGAAGGTTTATCAGCAAGTGAAGCGTGGTCACGTATTCCAGATAAATTAGCATTCTACGATTATATTGGTAATAACCCGGCTAAGGGTGGTCTATTCCGTGCTGGTCCTATGGACAAGGGTGACGGTATTGCAGAATCTTGGTTAGGTCATCCAGTCTTCAAAGACAAAGAAGGTCGTGAACTTACAGTACGTCGTATGCCGGCGTTCTTCGAGACATTCCCTGTAATCTTAGTAGATAAAGATGGTATTATCCGTGCCGATATTCCATTCCGTCGTGCTGAATCTAAGTATAGTATTGAGCAAGTTGGTGTTACAGTTGATTTCTACGGTGGTAAGCTAAACGGTCAAGCATTCAAAGATGCACCGACTGTTAAGAAGTTTGCTCGTAAAGCACAACTTGGTGAAGTATTCGAATTTGATAGAACAAGTTTAGAGTCTGATGGTGTATTCCGTAGTAGCCCACGTGGTTGGTATACATTTGGTCACGTAAACTTTGCTTTATTATTCTTCTTTGGTCATTTATGGCACGGTGCACGTACAATCTTCCGAGATGTATTTACAGGTATTGGTGCTGAAGTTACTGAGCAAGTTGAATTCGGTGTTTACGCTAAGCTAGGTGATCGTACATCACGTAAGCAAGGTGCAGTATAAGATTTAACTTTATCAAAGGATTAAACAATGGAAGCGTTAGTATACACATTCCTACTAATAGGAACTTTAATGGTGTTATTCTTTAGTGTATTCTTCAGAGAATCACCACGTGTAATTAAAAAATAATTTCAAAAATTTACTTTCACGCACAAAATCGATTAGGCTTTCAAGAAATTTTACAAAATTTGCAATAACTTTTGTTTTGTTAAGGAGGTTTTCTAGATTAAAGGCAGGATTGTTATCTTAAGTGGGAAAAAAAAAGATTAAGACAGAGTTATCTGTCTTAATCTTCATGTTCCTCAAATGGATCTGCTAAAACTTTAGCATTAGGTCCGAAGGAAGTATAAATTGAATAACCTGTAACGCCTAATAATAGGCTTGATACGAAGATTATCAGAATTGTTGCTGTTTCCATAATAGAATGATTCCTTTAAGAATGTATTAATATTATTATTATGCTAAATAACAAATATTATTTCTAATATTTTAAATAAACTATGGCTTTAAGAACACGATTAGGAGAAATCCTAAGACCACTAAATGCAGAATACGGAAAAGTTGCCCCAGGTTGGGGTACTACACCAATCATGGGTGTAGTTATGGCTTTATTCCTTGTATTTCTAGTTATTATTCTTCAAATTTATAATTCATCATTAATTTTAGAAGATGTTGATGTTAGCTGGACTACAGTAAACTAAAAAATCGTTGTTATAGTTAATTTTAACTATAACAACGATCTTTTTTTATAAAAGGAGAGAGAGGGATTCGAACCCTCGGAACCGTGAGATTCATCTGATTTCAAATCAGACGCAATCGACCAACTCTGCCATCTCTCCAATAGATGTATCAATTAAAATATAATTGATACACCTTTATTTGTAAAGCCTAAAATTAATCAAATGTACCTTTTCCAGTAAATTTAACCTTAATAGGGTTTGGATTCTTACCAATTGAGAATGGTTTATTATTAACACCTACACGACCTGGATTAAGTTTTTCAGGGAAAACTCCATCTTTTGGATGTAAGTATTGAACTTCACCACTTGGAAAAATACGATAAATTTTGTAATCTGTGATTTTAAAAGTACGCAGTTGAGTACCTAAAGCTAAACACTGTTCTTTACGTGCTAGATATAATAAGTTTTCGCCTGAACGCATAATTGCTGCACCACCTGTGGGCATTTCAAAAATTTGTTCTTTCTTACTTGTCCAAGTAATAGCATATTTCTCCTCTACCTCTGCCGAACGTAACCAACCACCTGTACTTCCTCCAAATATTGGAGAAGGTGTTTGCATATTTAGAGTCATAATAAAAATCCCTATAATTAAAATTACAGTCAACTATTTATTGCAAAATATAAAAAATTCTACAACTATATGATTAATTATAGATTGTATTTTTTTATTCTAAGCTTTAATTTTATTAAAAATTATTTATACAGCAGTTATAACATTAGCTTTTAATAATAAATTTTTAACAGTCTTTGTTGGTTGAACACCTGTATTTAGACTCTTAACGATATTTTCAACATCTAGTTTTGTTTCTTTTGTTAACGGATTATAAAATCCTAGTTCTCGAATCGCTTTACCATCACGAGGACTCGTTGCTTGCATAACAACAATACGATACATAGGCTGACGCTTTCGCCCACAACGTTTAAATCTCATCTTTAGCATAACAATATTTTAATAGACAATTAATTACTGAACTAATAGTATACCAATTTTATGAAAATGTAAACAAGACCATAAAATTAAGAAAAAATTTAAGTTACTTTTCTTACAAAAGAGAACTATAATTGTCTACTAGTTAGTTGTAAAGAAAAATAAAATTTATTTATTTAATTAGTAATGTGCTTCGGCAATTAAAACAATATGACTATTGCTATTGGTCAAACTCAAGAACGTAGCCTATTTGATCTTATCGATGATTGGCTAAAACGTGACCGCTTCGTATTCGTAGGTTGGTCAGGTTTACTATTATTCCCTACAGCTTACTTATCAGTAGGTGGCTGGTTCACAGGTACAACATTTGTTACATCATGGTACACACATGGTTTAGCAAGTTCATACCTAGAAGGTTGTAACTTCCTTACTGCTGCTGTTTCAACTCCTGCAAACAGTATGGGTCACTCTCTAATTTTATTATGGGGTCCTGAAGCACAAGGTGATTTCACACGTTGGTGTCAAATCGGTGGTCTTTGGACATTCATCGCTTTACACGGTGCGTTCGGTCTAATTGGTTTCTGTTTACGTCAATTCGAGATTGCTCGTCTTGTTGGTATCCGTCCATATAATGCTATTGCATTCTCTGGTCCAATTTCGATCTTCTTATCAGTGTTCCTTGTATACCCACTAGGTCAAGCTAGTTGGTTCTTCGCACCAAGTTTTGGTGTTGCTGCAATTTTCCGTTTCTTATTATTCCTACAAGGTTTCCATAACTGGACACTAAACCCATTCCATATGATGGGTGTAGCTGGAATTCTTGGTGGTGCTTTACTTTGTGCTATTCATGGTGCAACTGTAGAAAACACACTATTCGAAGATGGTGATGCTGCGAATACATTCCGTGCATTCACACCAACACAATCTGAAGAGACATACTCAATGGTTACAGCAAACCGTTTCTGGTCACAAATTTTTGGTGTAGCATTCTCTAACAAGCGTTGGTTACACTTCTTCATGTTATTTGTTCCAGTAACTGGTCTATGGACTAGTGCAATTGGTGTCGTTGGTTTAGCTCTAAACCTACGTGCATACGATTTTGTATCTCAAGAATTACGTGCAGCTGAAGATCCTGAATTTGAAACATTCTACACTAAGAATATTCTTTTAAATGAAGGTATCCGTTCATGGATGGCTGCTCAAGATCAACCACACGAAAACTTTGTATTCCCTGAGGAGGTTTTACCACGTGGAAACGCCCTTTAATAATGTAGCTGGTAGAGACATTGAATCTACTGGTTTTGCTTGGTGGGCAGGAAATGCCCGTTTAATCAACGTATCTGGTAAATTACTAGGTGCACACGTAGCACACGCTGGTGTTATGGTATTCTGGTGTGGTGCAATGACACTTTTTGAAGTTTCACACTACATCCCAGAAAAGCCACTATATGAGCAAGGCTGTATTCTTTTACCTCACCTAGCAACTTTAGGTTGGGGTGTTGGTCCTGGTGGTGAAATTACAAATACTTACCCATACTTTGTTGTAGGTGTAGTACATTTAATTTCATCAGCAGTACTTGGATTTGGTGGTATTTACCACTCACTAATTGGTCCTGATACTCTAGAAGAGTCATTCCCATTCTTTGGTTACGATTGGCGTGACAAGAATAAGATGACAACAATCCTAGGTATTCACTTATGTCTTCTAGGAATCGGTTCATTCCTTCTAGTAATTAAGGCAATGTACGTAGGTGGTGTATATGATACTTGGGCACCAGGTGGTGGTGACGTTCGTATTATTACAAACCCAACATTAAACCCATTCGTTATCTTCGGTTATGTTCTACGTTCACCATTCGGTGGTGACGGTTGGATTATGGCGATTAACAACATGGAAGATCTTGTTGGTGGTCACATCTGGGTAGGTGTTTTATGTTTAACTGGTGGTATCTGGCATATCACAACTAAGCCATTCCCTTGGGCACGTCGTGCTTTTGTTTGGTCTGGTGAAGCATACTTATCATACAGTTTAGCTGCACTATCTCTAATGGGATACTCTGCTGCAGTTTACGCATGGTATAACAACACAGCATACCCAAGTGAATTCTATGGTCCAACAGGTCCAGAAGCTTCACAATCACAAGCTTTTACTTTCCTAGTACGTGACCAACGTCTAGGTGCTAACGTAGCATCTGCACAAGGTCCAACAGGTCTAGGTAAATACCTAATGCGTTCACCAAGTGGAGAGATTATCTTCGGTGGTGAAACAATGCGTTTCTGGGATTTACGTGCACCATGGGTAGAGCCACTTCGTGGTCCAAACGGTCTTGATATTAACAAGATCCGTAATGATATTCAACCATGGCAAGAACGTCGTGCAGCTGAATACATGACTCATGCTCCACTAGGTTCACTAAACTCAGTAGGTGGTGTAGCGACAGAGATTAACTCATTTAACTATGTATCACCACGATCATGGTTAACTTGTTTCCACTGGTTCGTAGCATTCTTCCTACTTGTAGGTCACTGGTGGCATTCAGGTCGTGCTCGTGCGGCTGCTGCTGGTTTCGAGAAAGGTATTAACCGTGAGACTGAGCCAGTACTTTCAATGCGACCTATTGACTAAAACATTCATTAAAAAAAGATTTATCTTTTAATTACTGAATTTGTTCTAATCTAAATTTCGCAAAAAAAAAAATAAAGAATAGAAATTTATTTCTATTCTTTATTTTTTTTTAGCAAATATAATCATTAAATTGATGAATGTTTAAATTCTCTAACACAGCAAAAAAATCGGGATCATTAAGAGTCGAATTTTCAGCCTTCCAAAAATCTGAACCCGGCATCATATTAGGCAATTTATCATCCGAGGGTAACGCTTTTTCAAATTTATAACGATTAAATTTATCCACACCATGTGCAAGAAGATCTAATTGTGATTCTATTTTTTGCGCAATTGTAAAATTGATAAATGGGCACAAATCAAAACCCATTAGTTTTGGATAAAGCTTACGACCAAAATTAAACATCGGATCCGTACCTAACCAAAGATAGTAGACTGGATAAAAATATGGGTTAATATTTAAAAACATTTGAATCATAATTCGTAACTCAGCAGCTAATATCCAAACACGCCACCAAAACCAAGTAGCTTTAAAAAAACCTCTAAATAATACTTCGAATGAACTCGCAATCTCCGGATTATCAAACTCAAAATGCATATCAGGAATCCCTTTCTTTTTTAGAACATAAAAATTTACTACAGATATTTGTTATAACAAAAAAAAATACTACAAGTTGATAACTTGTAGTATTTTAACATAAAACTACATCCTAAGAAAGGATTTTTAGCGAGTTAATAATTTTTTATTTACTCTTTACTTCAGCTAATTCAGATAAATTAAAGTTAGCCGTATTAACACCGGCGTAGTTTACACTTTCAAAACGAACAGTTACGCCATATCTTACTTCAGTATCGTCAATTGAGGCAACTTTTCCGTCTCGTCTGAACCAGTACGATTCCTCCCGTAAAATTTTTACCATTGAACCACGTTTAATAGCCATAAAATAATATAGAATCAATTAATTAATAATTACTCTGATTATAAATTAGAACCATAAAAAAATTACAAGTTTTATTGTCAAAATTAAGTAAGAATTGTTACATTAAAAGTAGAAGACTAATAGTTTAAAATAATAGGAAATTAATTAAAATGAATCTAATAAAAAAAATAGCGGCAACATTCGTCGCTTTATTAACCTTAGGGTTTCTATTAGGACAGAGTTATTTTGGGCCAAATATAAAAAGTTATTTTGGACCAAGTACTCTTTTAGCAGAAAATAATACAAGCTCGAGTATACCAAAAGATTCTATTCCAAGTTCAAAAATGACATACGGTCATTTCTTAGAATATCTTGATATGGGTTGGGTAACAAAAGTAGACTTATACGAAAATGGCCGAATGGCCGTAATTCAGGCATCAAGCCCAGAATTAGGTAATCGACCACAACAAATAAGAGTTGAAATACCAGCAGGTGCTTCTCAACTAATCACAAAATTAAGAACATCAAATGTTGATTTTGATGCACATACAAACCAAACTGATAACTTAGGCGGTACTCTTAAGTTCCTAGGTAACTTTGTTTTACCACTAGGTTTAGTTGGTTTAGTATTTTTATTATTCCGTTCACGAGCAAGACGTGGTGGTGGCGGAGGAAGCAACATGGGTGGTGGTCCTGGCCAACTTATGAATCTTGGAAAAGCCAAGAATGAATTCCAACTTGATGCAAAAACTGGTGTAATGTTTGCAGATGTTGCTGGTATTGAAGAAGCAAAAGAAGAATTTGAAGAAATTGTTACATTCTTAAAAACACCAGAAAAGTTTACAGCAGTTGGTGCTAAAATTCCTCGTGGAGTTATGCTAGTTGGACCACCGGGTACTGGTAAAACTTTATTAGCAAAAGCAATTGCTGGTGAAGCTGGAGTACCTTTTTTAAGTATTTCAGGTTCTGAATTCGTTGAAATGTTTGTTGGTGTTGGTGCATCACGTGTACGTGATTTATTCAAGAAGGCAAAAACAAACGCTCCATGTATTATTTTCATTGATGAAATTGATGCTGTTGGACGCCAACGTGGTGCTGGTGTTGGTGGTGGTAACGATGAGCGTGAACAGACCTTAAACCAATTACTGACTGAAATGGATGGTTTTGAAGGTAATACTGGTATCATTGTTGTTGCCGCAACAAACCGTGTTGATATTTTAGATTCTGCACTATTACGTCCAGGTCGTTTTGATCGTCAAATTACAGTAAATTTACCAGATGTAAAAGGGCGCCTGTCGATTCTAAAAGTACATGCACGAAATAAAAAGTTTAATAAAGATGTTAGTTTAAACAAAATTGCTCAACGTACTCCAGGTTTTTCTGGTGCAGATTTAGCAAACTTGTTAAATGAAGCATCAATCTTAGCAGCTCGCCAAAAGACAACAGAAATTACTTCTAATGATATTAGTATTTCCGTTGACCGTATCCTTACTGGATTAGAAGGTAACTGTTTAAAAGATAGTCGTAGTAAGCGATTAGTTGCTTACCAAGAAATTGGTAAAGGACTTACAGGAACAATGCTTAGTGATCACGATCCTGTAGAAAAAATCACCTTAATTCCACGTGGTAACCGTACAGGTTTAACATGGTTTACACCAGAAGAAGATCAAGGTCTTATTTCACGTGGTCAGATTCTAGCCCGTATTATTGGAACACTTGGTGCTCGTGCAGCAGAAGAGATAATTTTTGGTGAAGCAGAAGTTACAACTGGAGCAAGTGCAGACATTATGCAAGTAACATCGATGGCACGACAAATGGTAACACGTTATGGAATGTCACCTGTTGGACCAATAGCTTTTGAGGATGCGACAAATAATCAAGTCTTTTTAGATGGTACACAAACTAGTGGTAATACAATGACATTAGATACTACATCGAAAATTGATAATGAAGTTCAAGAAATTGTTAATTACTGTTACCAACAAGCTCGAGCTATCTTATCGGAAAACCGAGTAGCGATGGACCGTTTAGTTGATATTCTAATTGAAGAAGAAACTATTGAAGGACCAAAGTTCCGAGAAATTCTTGCTGAATATACAGAAGTGCCAGAAAGAAAGAAATACGAATCTTACTTTACAAAAGGGTAAAAAAAAATAATGAAGATAGTTAAGAAACTATCTTCATTATAAAATTGAAATGGCGGAGAATGGATTTGAACCATTGACCTTCGGGTTATGAGCCCAACGAGCTACCAGACTGCTCTACTCCGCGTTTCTTTTATTATAGCAGGATTACTAAAGATTAAACAATTTAGTAGAACGTACACCACTTAATAGTAAAAAAAGTAGTACTAAAGCCCAAACGAAACCTTGCAGTTTACTATCTGTTGTTTTAGGACTACCTAATAATCCTGTAGAAACATTAAAACTTTGTACCGACCCATCTTTACTTGGTAGACGCAATAAAATCAAAATTATTAAACCAATACCACAACCTGTCCAAATTACTGTTAACATTTATTTATATTTTAGATAAATAAGATTAGTCACCCTGAACTTTAAGAAGCCCAAAACCTAATGAAAGGCCAAATAATGTCATCGCGAAGCATGCACCTGCAGTACTTAAAATTTCACCCATGATAAAATCCTTTAATATATTACTTTTAATTAATTATTAGATACAAAAAAACTTAGAAACCGTTACGACCCCAAACAACAAGTGCTAATGAGAATGTAAACGTAGTCATTAAAGTTGCCCAACCTAAACTTAAAACGTCCATTTTTAATCCTTAAACTTTTACTTTTCAATTTAATACTAACATACACAGTGTATTACTGTATACTTATAACTATTATTATAATAATATTTATATAGTTTCATAAATTGATATTATTTAAAACATATGTTAATATGAATAAATGTTAAAATCACTAATTAGGAAATAATTTAAAAACTGCAATTAAAAAATGGTTTATGTACCTAAAGGATTTACAACCGATCCTTATTTTAATGCTATTGGTTCAAAAGCGCCTGATTTTCGTGCTTGGGGTGTTGTTTATTTAAAACGTAAAGAACGTCGAGGTTTACGTAAAAGGGTGCTATATAAGCAATATGCAAGACGCGGTCGATTTACATTAAGCGATTATAAACGTAAAAAGAATCTAGTATTGATATTTTTTCCATACAATTTAGATTTTGATGGAAATATGCAAATATTAAAATTCAATGAGAGGTATGAAGAATTTAGAGCACTAAATACAGAAATACTAGCAATCGGTAATGATTTTTGTTATGTAAAACGTTATAATCTTTCTGTTTCACAAAAATTTGGTGGACTAAAAGGTTTAAAATTTCCTTTAATCTCCGATGTATGGCGAACTATTTCACTTGGATATGGTATAATTGGTACTAATTATAAATCAGCCCAACATTCAATATTCATTGTAGATAAATTTGGTAAAATTCGCTATACGGCTTTGTACGATACACGAATTGGTGCTAATGTGGGTGAAGTATTAAGAATTTTACGCGCGGTACAATATCTTTATAGACGCCCATTGAGAGTCTGTCCTCCAGAATGGCAACCCGGCCAAGAAACAGGAAAACTTGGAACAATTGATCAATCTGAAGCATATTTTGGTTACTTAGAATGGTTAAATCGGCCGCCTAGACCAGCAAAATATGACTCATATTTGGATAGACTTTCACGTGCGACAAAAAAAAATAAAGATTAAAACCAAAGAAACTAATAATTTCACTAAAACATTCTTACTTCCATTACAATATAATCAAGACATAATATAAATTTCCTGACATTATTTGTTCCATAACAAAAAAATGTTATCTACAACAAAAAATAAGAATAAGTAAAAATTGAAACATGAGACAAAAACTTAAAACACGTAGCTCTGCAGCAAAACGATACAGAAAAACACGAACAGGTAAAGTAGTTCGTCGTATGGCTTACAAAGGTCATATTTTAGAGAAAAAAAGTGCAAAACGTAAACGTAATCTAAGAACAAAAGCACTTGTTTTCAAAGGTGAATTGCGTGCAATTAGATTAATGTTACCTAATAAGTAAAGGAGGTTTAAGCTATGGTAAGAATTAAACGTGGTAATGTAGCACGTAAAAGACGTAAGAAAGTATTAAGCTTAGCAAAAGGTTTTAGAGGTACACACTCAAGATTATTCCGTGTATCAAACCAACAAGTAATGAAAGCTTTACGCTATTCATACATTGGTCGAAAACAGAAAAAACGACAATTCCGTCGTTTATGGATTACCCGAATTAATGCATCAACGCGTTCAACAAGTAATCTAACATACAGTCGTTTTATGAACAAAATTAAAACTTCAAATATTGCGTTAAATCGAAAAATGCTTTCACAATTATCTATTTTAGATCCTCAAACATTTAGTAAGATTCAAACTTTAGTTATTGAGAAGACAGCAGATTAAAAATAGAATTAAAAAAAACCTCTTTATAATTAAAAATTATAAAGAGGCTTTTTTTTCGCTAATTAATTAACTGAACTTACCAGAAGTTGAGGCAATTAAGAATGCTGCAAATGTTAAGAAGAAGCCTAACGTAAAGTGAGCTAAACCGACAAGACGAGCTTGCACAATTGATAAAGCTACTGGCTTATCACGCCAACGAACTAAGTTCGCTAAAGGTGTTCTTTCATGTGCCCAAACTAAAGTTTCAATTAATTCTTGCCAGTAACCACGCCAAGAAATTAAGAACATGAAACCTGTAGCCCAGATAAGATGACCAAATAGGAACATCCAAGCCCAAACAGCTTGACTATTCATACCGAACGGGTTATAACCGTTAATTAGTGGTGATGAATTTAACCATAGGTAGTCACGTAGCCAACCCATAATGTAATTCGATGACTCATTAAATTGAGCAGCGTTACCACCCCAAATTGTAAGATGTTTCCAATGCCAGTAGAAGGTTACCCAACTAATTGTATTTAACATCCAGAACATTGATAGATAGAATGCATCCCATGCTGAGATATCACATGTACCACCACGACCTGGACCATCACAAGGGAAACTGTAACCGAAATCTTTTTTATCCGGCATTAACTTAGAACCACGTGCATCAAGTGCACCCTTTACTAAGATTAATGTTGTTGTATGTAAAGCTAAAGCAATAGCATGGTGAACAAGGAAGTCACCAGGTCCAATTGTTAAGAATAATGAATTACCATTATTATTAATAGCTTCAGCCCAACCCGGTAGCCAAACATTGTTACCAGCTACAGTTGCAGGGCTATTAGCAGATGAAAGTAAAACATCAAAACCATATAATGCTTTACCAGAAGCTGCTTGAATAAATTGTGCAAATACTGGTTCAATTAAGATTTGTTTCTCAGGTTGACCAAACGCTACTACTGTATCGTTATGAACATATAAGCCTAAAGTATGGAATCCTAAGAATAGAGATACCCAACTTAAATGTGAAATGATAGCTTCTTTATGCTCTAGCATACGTGCTAAAACATTATCTTTATTCATTTCTGGATCATAATCACGTACAAAGAAAATTGCACCGTGAGCAAAAGCACCAACCATCAGGAATCCTGCGATATATTGATGATGAGTATATAATGCCGCTTGTGTAGTAAAGTCTTTAGCAATATAAACATATGCAGGTAATGCATACATGTGTTGTGCAGTTAGTGAAGTAGCTACGCCTAAACAAGCTAAAGCTAAACCTAATTGCATGTGTAGTGAATTTGTAATTGTATCAAATAAACCACGGTGACCAGCACCTAAACGACCACCAGGTGGGCGGTGTGCATCTAGAATTTCTTTCATGTTGTGACCAATACCGAAATTAGTACGGTACATGTGACCAGCAACAATAAACACTACAGCAATAGCTAAATGGTGGTGTGCAATATCCGTTAACCATAATGATTGTGTTGTTGGGTTAAAACCACCAACGAACGTTAAAATTGCAGTACCAGCACCTTCACTTGTTCCGAAAACATGTTTTGCTGTATCTGGATTACTAGCATAAGCTAACCAGTCACCACTAAAGAATGGTGTTAAACCCTCTGGATGAGGAAGTGTTGTTAAGAAGTTATCCCAACCAACGTGAATACCACGTGATTCAGGAATTGCTACGTGAACTAAATGTCCTGTCCAAGCTAGTGAACTAACACCGAATAAACCAGATAGATGGTGGTTTAAACGTGATTCATTATTCTTAAACCAAGATAAACTAGGCTTAAATTTCGGTTGTAGATGTAACCAACCAGCGAATAATAACGTAGACGAAAGAAGAAGTAAGAATAATGAAGCAAAGTATAAATCATTATTCGTACGCATACCGATTGTGAACCACCAGTGGTAAACACCTGAGTATGCAATGTTAACCGGGTAGTTTACACCACCACGTGTGAATGCCTTTAAAGCAGGCTCACCAAAATGTGGATCCCAAATTGCATGAGCAATAGGCTTTGTTTTTAATGGATTTAAAATCCATTGTTCAAAGTTACCTTGCCAAGCAACGTGGAAAAGATTACCTGATGTCCATAAGAAAATAACGGCTAAATGACCAAAGTGAGAAGCAAAAATCTTTTGATATAGGCTTTCCTCGGTCATTCCGTCATGACTTTCTAAGTCATGTGCAGTTGCAATACCATACCAAATACGACGAGTGGCTGGATCTTGTGCAAGAGCCTGACTAAATTTTGGAAACTTATTTACCATAATAATATTACCTTTTTAAAATTTAACCAACAGAAATAATTCTTGCTAAGAAGAACGACCATGTTGTACCGATACCACCTAATAAATAATGTGCAAGTCCAACAGCACGACCTTGAGTAATACTTAAAGCACGAGGCTGAATAGACGGAGCAACTTTAATTTTATTATGTGCCCAAACAATTGATTCAATTAATTCTTGCCAGTAACCACGGCCACTAAATAGGAACATTAAACTAAATGCCCAAATGAAATGTGCACCTAGGAAAATTAGACCATAAGCCGAAACTGCTGAACCATATGATTGAATTACTTGTGAAGCTTCTGACCATAAGAAGTCACGTAACCAACCATTAATCGTAACAGCACTGTTTGCAAAGTTACCACCTGTAATGTGCGAAACTGCACCATCAGGAGCAACAGTACCCCAAACATCAGATTGCATTTTCCAACTGAAGTGGAAAATAACTACTGAGATAGAGTTGTACATCCAGAATAAACCTAGGAAAATATGATCCCAAGCAGAAGATTGACAAGTACCGCCACGACCTGGACCATCACAAGGGAAACGGAAACCTAAATTAGCTTTATCCGGAATTAACTTAGAACTACGTGCATATAATGCACCTTTTAGTAAAATTAAAACTGTAACATGAATTGTAAAAGCATGAATATGGTGAACCATAAAATCAGCTGTACCTAACTTAATAGGCATCATAGCTACTTTACCACCCACTGAAACAACATCACCACCAAAAGCGTAACTTGCTGTTGCAAGCGCATTAGGTGCTGTATTACCAGGTGCTGCTAAATGAGTATTTTGAATCCATTGTGCAAATACAGGTTGTAATTGAATTGCTTTATCAGAGAAAGTATCTTGTTGACGACCTAACGCACGCATTGTATCGTTATGGATGTATAAACCAAAACTGTGACAACCTAAGAAAATACAAACCCAGTTTAAATGCGAAATAATTGCGTCACGGTGACGAATTACACGATCTAATAGGTTGTTGTAACTTGTTGAAGGATTGTAATCACGAACCATAAAAATAGCTGCATGTGCCGCTGCACCTGTAACACAGAATCCACCAATCCACATATGATGTGTGAATAATGATAATTGTGTAGGGTAATCAGTCGCAATGTAAGGATACGGAGGCATCGCATACATATGGTGAGCAACAATAATACTAAGTGAACCCATCATTGCTAGGTTAATAGCAAGCTGTGCATGCCATGAAGTAGTTAAAATCTCGTATAATCCTTTATGGCCTTCACCAGTAAATGGACCTTTATGAGCTTCTAAAATTTCTTTCATGCTATGACCAATACCCCAATTAGTACGGTACATGTGACCAGCAAAAATGAATAGGACAGCTAAAGCTAAATGATGGTGTGCAATATCACTTAACCAAAGACCACCAGTAACAGGGTTTAAACCACCCTTAAATGTAAGGAAATCTGAATATTCTGCCCAGTTACCTGAGAAGAATGGAGCTAAACCTTTAGAAAAACTTGGATATAACTGTGCCATTAATTCACGGTTAATTAAGAATTCATGAGGTAAAGGAATTTCCTGTGGTGTTACACCAGCATCAAGTAGTTTGTTAATAGGAAGTGCAATATGAATCTGGTGACCAGAAAAAGATAAACAACCTAAACCAAGTAAACCAGAAAGATGATGATTCATCATCGATTCAGCGTTTTGGAACCACTCTAATTTTGGAGCAGCTTTATGGTAATGGAACCAACCAGCAAACATCATTAAAGCTGACATGAAAAGACCGCCAAGAGCTGTCCAATATAATTCAACTTCACTTGTAATACCTTCGGAACGCCATAGTTGGAAGAAACCTGATGTAATTTGAACACCAGAGAAATTACCACCCATGTCACCATTTAAAATTTCTTGACCAACAATTGGCCAAACAACTTGTGCACTAGGCTTAATGCCAACAGGATTGGCTAACCAAGCTGAATAATTTGAGAAGTAGGCACCATGAAAATGCATACCACTAACCCATAAAAAGATAAGCGAAAGTTGCCCAAAATGAGCACTGAAAATCTTACGAGAAACATCTTCTAATGAATTAGTGTGGCTATCAAAATCATGCGCATCTGCATGTAAATTCCAAATCCACGTAGTGGTTTTTGGGCCTTTAGCTAGAGTTCTTGAGAAATGGCCAGGTTTTGCCCATTTTTCGAAGTTAGTATCGACAACGTCGCGATCAACTAGAACTCTAACCTTTTTAGTATCACGTTCTTGTGAACTAATAGTCATATGTTCTCTCCTTTGTGGAGATAAAAAACCAGAAACTCTTGTATTTCTAAATAAATAATATTTTGATACAAGTTTTCAATTATAATTATGAGTCAAAAAAAGTAAAATATTACAAATAATGTAAAATTAAATAAAAGTACCCCCAAGGGAATTCGAATCCCTGTCGCCTCCGTGAAAGGGAGGTGTCCTAGGCCTCTAGACGATGGGGGCCAAAAATGTGTTCAACAACCTATAACTAAGTTGATTTTACTCTAATCTTAAAGATTTTGTCAACCAATATGTAATAAAATTAGAATCAATCGGGATGGCAGGATTTGAACCTGCGACATCCTGCTCCCAAAGCAGGCGCGCTACCAAGCTGCGCTACATCCCGATTACTTAAATAACTTTAACAAAAAGTCGAAAATTTGTCTATATAAATTATTTACATTAATTATCCTAACTTCAAATATGCTCATAACCGAAGGTATAGAAACGTTAATTTTACATAGATATAAGCCCTTTAAACTAAGTAGAACCTAATCATCAATGATTGGATCTACTAAATTTAATTCTTGAGCTAATTCGCCAGGTAACTTTTTTCTTTTACCACTTTCTTCTTCTTTTTTTTCAAGTGCAGTTGCAACATAATTAACAATATCCTCAACAACTAATAGCTTACTAGCATCATCATCCGAGATATCAATTTTAAAAGCTTCTTCAAAAGTTAAAATTAATTCAACAAGATCCAAAGAATCAACATCTAAAGAATCACCTCCAGATGATTTTAAAAGAGTTGTATTTTTTGTAATACTATTCTCTTCAAGAAGAAGCTGGTTTTCAATAATTTGTTTTAGACGTTCGAAAATTACTTCTTTTGTCAGAATGTACTTAGTTGCCATATTTAGTCCTTCCAATACAAATATCCATTAATAAAGAGTATAAACAACTTTTTATAAGAAATTAAATAAGTTCAAAAGATAATTTATTAAGCAATATCTGAAAGAATTTGCGTAATTTGCGGTATAGTATTTTTCTGAATCGAGTATATAGGAATACCAAGCCTTTTCGCGCTTAAAACAAGTAACAAATTATCCTTTAGATGACTTTTTAAACCTAAAATAACCTCAGCTTCATTTATATTCTCAGTTATCTTGATATCTAAATTCAAAGAATTACTACATTTTTTAACTAAATTATTAGAAACTGAATAAATATATATTGAAACAACATCTGACTTAGGTTGCTCTACTTTAGAAGCCATAGTTAAATTTTCATAACCTAAACCCTTACTATCTTCAGTTTTTAATAATTTAACATGATTAATTTTTGTTTTATCTAGACGACGCCAAGCTTTATTTAACTTAGTCGAATTATTTCCTATACTTTTACTGTCATTAACTAAATCTAGTTTTTTTAATGAAATTTTAAGTTGACCATCTTCACTTAAATCACGAACTTGTTGTTTTGGATCCATACCCTGCAATATCATATCAACCGATTCTTCAATACGCTCATGAATTGTCCAAACTAGACGATCATTAATTTCAATTGCTAATTGAAAAGCAGATGGACCTTTACGCTCCAATATACTTTTTTGTGTTCCTCGACGTCTGGCTTCTTCATCACTTAAAGTAACATATTGAATACCACCAACTAAATCAGACAATGTCGGGTTTTTAATTAAACTACCCAAGTAATTACCATGTGCTGTACCAATTAATTGAACACCTCGTTCAGCAATAGTTTGAGCGGCACGTGCTTCTAATTCTGTACCAATCTCATCAATAACAATGACTTCAGGCATATGATTTTCAACCGCCTCAATCATTACTTTATGTTGTAAATCAGTACGTGAAACTTGCATTCGACGAGCCCGACCAATACCAATATGTGGAACATCACTGTCACCAGCAATCTCATTTGAAGTATCAATAATAACTACACGTTTTTCCATCTCATTTGCTAAAACACGCGCAATTTCTCGAACCATAGTCGTTTTTCCAACACCCGGTTTACCAAGAATTAAAATTGATTTACCAGATTCTAATAAATCACGTATACTATTAATCGTTCCATACATAGCACGACCGACACGACATGTTAAACCAATAACAAGACCTTGACGGTTACGAATACAACTTATACGGTGTAAAGTACGCTCTATACCAGCACGATTATCATCAGCAAAACGACTAAGACGTTTTACTGAATAATCTAAATCCTGCCAAGTAATTACATTAGGAGATAAATATTCAGGGTGTGTAGGAAACCGTGCTTCTGGACGACGACCCAAATCCATAACAATTTCAATTAAGATATCTTTATCTGGATGTTCATTAATGGTTTCTTGAATCGATTTTGGTAAAATTTCAACTAATCTAGCTAAATCTTCTTTTATATGCATAACTGAAGTTTGAATAATTACATTAAATATAATGCTATAGCATTGTTTTAAAAATCATTTAATTGGGTTGCCTGGGACTCGAACCCAGAACTTATCGGTTAAAAGCCGAGTACTCTACCATTGAGTTAGCAACCCCTTGCTACCAATAGGATAATAGTACCATAAAAAACATTCCACGAAAAGTTAAAAATTTAGCTTACTTTTTTAGACCTATCATGTAATATTATGTGTATTAATATACAATGTGTTATACCATTCAATGAGTAATTAATTTACTCATTAAGTATTTTAATAAGATAAAATATTTAGATTCTAAACATTTATGATTAATTGGCAAATCATTGGTCAACTGCTTTCCGCAGCACTAATTTTATTATCCGGTCCGGTTGTAATTTTATTATTAGCCTTAAAAAAGGGTAACCTTTAAAAATAAAAAGGTGAGGAATTTAAATTAAATTCCTCATCTAAAATTTTTATTGTAAAACACTTTACAAAAGTCTTCTAAAAATATAAAATTATTCTATAAGAAAAGGATGGTTAGCTCAGTGGTAGAGCGTCTGCCTTACAAGCAGATGGTCACTGGTTCGAATCCAGTACCGTCCATTACAAAATTACTAAAAAGTAAAATAGCAAGGTAATATATACCTCAACTTGCGTTAAAAGATTATCTAGATAATGTAATATTACAAACCTAGATAATCTTTATTTCCTGATGATTTATATTTCATTTTATCCGCGATTAAAAGACCACGCAATCTAATATTTTCCCACCCAATACCTAGTAACGTCATTAAGATTAGAATTTGACTAAAAAGTAAAATCGGATCTAGACGCCAGCCATGAATGATTAATATAGAACTGTACATTAAACCAAGACTGGTATAAAACATGTCAACATCACGCGCTAATTCAAACTTAACTGTACGAACAAAATATAAACCTAAAAAGGCTGCAATTATTAACATTCCAACAAGAATGTTCGGACCGACGTTGATGTTAATCATAAATTAGTCTCTTAGTAATTGATCGTTTGAACTAACCCAAATTAAAGCGGCAGAAATTGGAACAATTACGATGAAAAAACCAGCACACAAACTTAATACAAAATTTACTAACGATGGAGTCATAATAATTTAAAAATTTAAAAAATAAGGTTAATGTTATAATCAGCTAAACTATAAACCTAGTTAATAAGAGTATACTATCAAATAAAAAATATTTAACATGAAATATTTAAAAAAGAGCTGATTACAATCTTTTTCAACCCATACCTATTAATTATACATTAATAAACATAGGTTAAAAAAGATTACAATTTATTACAAATTAAGAAACTTCAACAGGATCTTGGTCTGCTTTTTCTTTTTTACGCTTACGCATAGTAGATAAAGCAAAACGACGACGTTGTGGAATGTCAGATGTATCATCGTCTTCAACTGGTGCAGCTGTACCTTCTGTTAAAGAGATCTCAACTTCACCATTGGCGTCTAAATTAACAATAATGTTACTACCTTTCTTAAACTCAGTATTTAAGAAAGAACCAGCTAAATTATCTTCTAGTAAATGCATAATCGCACGACGTAATGGTCGAGCTCCATAAATTGGATTGTAACCTTCATCTGTTAATTTTTCTTTAACAGCGTCTGTAACTTCTAGGTTTAAACCTTGTTTTAGTACACGTTCACATAATTGTGCAACCATAATGTCCGCAATTTCACGTACATTTTGCTTATTAAGTTGAGAGAATACGATAATTTCATCAAGACGGTTTAAAAACTCAGGACGGAAATATTGTTTTAACTCTTCATTTACAGCACTAGAAATTCGGTCATATTGACTATCATTCTCATCATCAGCTGTTTCGAAACCAAGACCACCTTGTGATCCCTTTTCAATAACTTTTGAACCAATGTTTGACGTTAAGATTAATAATGTATTTTTAAAATCTACTAAACGACCTTGAGCGTCAGTTAATCGACCATCTTCTAAAATTTGAAGTAAAAGGTTAAATACATCCGGATGTGCTTTTTCAACCTCATCGAATAGTACTACAGTATAAGGCTTACGTCTTACAGCTTCAGTTAATAAACCACCCTCTGAGAAACCAACATAACCTGGAGGTGATCCAATTAACTTGGCAATATTATGACGTTCCATGTACTCAGACATATCCATACGAACCATAGTATCTTCTGAACCAAAGAAGTATGATGCTAAAGCTTTTGTAAGTTCTGTTTTACCAACACCAGTAGGTCCTGAGAAAATGAAACTTGCAATAGGACGGTTTGGATTTTTTAAACCTGTACGTGCTCGACGAATAGCTCGAGAAATTGCCATTACAGCTTTATCTTGACCAACTACACGACCATGTAAAATTTCTTCCATCTTAAGTAATTTTTCAGTTTCTGATTTTGAAACTTTACTTACAGGAATACCTGTCCAAGCTGCTACAATTTCTGCAATATCCTCTTCTTCAACGGTAGGATTATATTTCGCTTGATTTTTATTTAGACCTTCTTGTCGTTGAATTAATGCTGTAATTTGAGCACGAATTTCCATTTCTAGATCACGACAATGACCAGCCTCATCAAAATCTTGCTCACGAATTGCAATATCTTTAGCTTGTAATAATTCACGAAGTTCCTTATCTAAATCTTTTGCAGCTTTTGGTAAACCACAACCAGATAGACGAACACGTGCACTAGCTTCATCAATTAAGTCGATAGCTTTATCTGGTAAGAAACGATCAGCAATAAACTGAGCACCTAATTTAGCAGCGGCAACTAAAGCACCATCACTAATTCTTAACATATGGTGACGTTCATAACGATTTCTTAAACCACGAAGAATCTGAATTGTTTCATCAACACTAGGTTCTGGAACATTTACAGGTTGGAATCGACGTTCTAAAGCTTGATCCTTCTCAATATGCTTTCGATATTCTTCAATTGTAGTAGCACCAATACATTGAAGTTCACCACGCGCAAGAGCAGGCTTTAAAATATTTGCTGCATCAACAGCACCTTCTGCTGCACCCGCACCAATTAAATTATGAATTTCATCAATAACTAAAATAATAGTTTCTGAATTTTGAACTTCTTCCATAATACGTTTAATACGATCTTCAAACTCACCACGGTACTTAGTACCTGCTAATAGAAGACCAATATCTAAAGAAACAATTTCTTTTTCTTCTAAAATATCTGGTACATCACGCTGTATAATTCTTTGAGCTAAGCCCTCAGCAACAGCAGTTTTACCAACACCAGGTTCACCAATTAAAACTGGATTGTTTTTCTTACGTCGTACTAAAATTTGAATCACACGTTCAATTTCTTTTGCACGACCTACTACTGGATCAAGCTTACCTTCTTTGGCTTGTTCAGTAATATTTGTGGTATATTCTTCAAGTGAATATTCACGATCATCATCTTCGCCACCAATAACTAAAGCTACGGCATTTAAATCTGACGAATCAGCACCAATAGCCATTAGAACATCAGCACGAAGCTTTTCAACATCGATCTTTAAATCATCAAATAATCTCCACGCAACACCATCATCTTCATCTAAAAGTGCAAGTAAAATATGCTCTGTACCAATATAACCATGACCAAGGTCACGTGATTCTTCGATACTATTTTCTAAAACACGTTTAGCACGAGGTGTAAAAGGAATCTCAACAGCGACAAAACCCGAACCGCGACCGATAATACGCTCAACTTCCATTCGAGCATCTTTTAAAGTTAAGTTAACAGATCTTAAAACTTTATAAGCTACTCCAGTACCTTCACCAATTAAACCAAGTAAAATTTGCTCAGTACCCACAAAATTATGCCCTAAACGGCGAGATTCTTCTTGCGAAAGCATCACAACCTTTATGGCTTTTTCTGTAAAACGTTCAAACATCTTATTCGTTACCAGAATGAGTTTTTATCTTCTATTTTCTTCTTCTAGTAAATTTGATGGGATCGGCAATTAATAAAAAAATCCTTAAAGGTTTACGTCAATACTCATAATAGGTTATTGTATTAAAAGATATTATAACTACAAGCAAAACTCTTATGATAACAAACGAAATAACTAAAATAAACAATACAGCCCTTCTAAACAAAGTGGAATCAGAGTATATAAAAGAGGATTTACCTAACGTTCGTGTAGGTGATACGGTTCGATTAGGGGTGGAAATTCGAGAAGGTAAAAAGACTCGAACACAAGCATATGAAGGTGTTATAATTTCTCAAAAAAATTCGGGAATTAACAAAACAATCACTGTTCGTCGAGTGATGCAAGGTATTGGGGTTGAACGTTGTTTTTTACTACATTCACCAAAAATTAAAACGATTGAGATTAAGCGATCATCTAAAGTTAGACGTTCTAAACTATACTACTTACGCGAATTATCTGGTAAGGCAACAAGATTAAAGCAACGTTTTTAATTCGCATTGAATCAGGTTGAAGTAAAAAAAGTGAAAATAAAAGACTCAAGTTTAACATCGATAAAAATAAAAATGTGCTGCTATTGAATAATTCTGACACATTATTTTTATTTTTATTATGTAAACTTGAGCTGTATTAAACATTACTTAAGAATTAAAAAAATTACAATAGTTAATAATTAAGATTATAGTGTTAATAAATCAGGAGCAAAGCGATTCATCTCGATTATCGCGCCTGCTGTAAGAGACATCCAAACAGTTAATAAAACTGGGGCCGTTGATAAATACGTTTTTAAAGCATCCATAAATTTGTGTAAATATAAATTAAGAGTATTTTTGTTCTTTTAAAACCAGTAGTTAATAGAGGTTTAACAAAACTTTTTGTTAGTCTTAGTAGTAAATTTTACCACCACCCCATTTCTCAGTAAGAACTTTTGGTTGTAATAAAATATGACCTGCAATTGCAAATAAATCATCTTCAGATAATGAACGCATTTTAGGGAAAATATCAGCACTTGCAATACTTGGATGCGTTTCTGCAATTGACTCTAAACCATCAAATGTTGTTGGGTTTTTTAGGTAATCTACTAAACCTGCAACACTGTTACGATTTGGTGTAGCTAAACTTAGACCTTCTGGGTCTAGACCAATATTTGGATTTGTCTTTGTAATACCACCTGTGTGACATGAACCACAAGATGCACCAAATAAACGCTTACCACGCTTTACTTGCTCTGCAGTTAGTACTGTTGTTTTACCAGAAGAATCAAGAGCTACAGTACGTGTAGCTTCATCTAATTCAATAGCATTGGCTGCTGTCGAGCCTAAAAGAGAAACACCGATTGATAACGCGAAAATACTAGATTTTTTAAACATTAGCTTATGTAATTAAATATGATCCAAAAATTTAAAATTAAAACTCACTTATTAAATTAATTATATACAAAAAATCAATAAAAGTAAGAATTTAAAAAAATTAAAAAAAAATTAACGAGGAGAAACTGTAATATCTTCAGGCTCAGCAACAAAATCACCGGCAACAAACTCTTGCCATGAAGCTACAGGCCAAAGATAGCCAGATAACATAATCTTTAATGCTAGAGGTACATCAATAATGATTTCCTTTTCTGTGGGGTTACTTGATGTCGCGACAGTATTAACATACTTACGACCAGCCCAACCAATCCAACCTGCAGTGTATAAGAATCCTACACCAGGAATCATGAATTCACCTGCATGTTTCCAATCACCGTCTACAATTAGATGTGGAAGACCATCAGGACCACACACTAGATCAGAGTCAGCATAAGCTTTGAAACGTGCTTTTGTTTGATTAACCTGAGCTTGTAAAGCAAGAGCTGGTGGAGTACCCGCTTCATACTTTGCAAGTCTTTGCTCTAATTTTTTAACACTAGCGTTTAAACGTTTTTCAAAACCAGGTGACTTGTCGCAATCAACAAGAATACCAGCAGCGAAACTTGAACTAGGTGCGTATAAAGCGACTAAACAAGCAATAAGTACCGAAGTTAATTTATTCTTCATAGTTAAGAATATTTTTAATCTTTAAATTATAGAGTCTACTAAAAGGTTATTATACAGATAAGTATAGATCAAATTTTTGAGAAACAATCAACAATGTCATAACGAAAACACTTCTAATGAGTATTTTTTATACTAATTTAAAACGAATCTTTTTAATGCCCGGAACCAGATTCGAACTGGTGACACGAGGATCTTCAGTCCACTGCTCTACCAACTGAGCTATCCAGGCTTCTACCACATAAATGTAGCAAAAATTTACCCTTTAAGCAACATAAGTTGCTTTTTTTTTTTTACAAAACCTTGTATACACTAGTAATGGGCTTTTTTTTCTTTAAAAATTCGTGTTTTTGTTAGCACTTTTAGTCGTATATTCATGCGATTGTTTTTTTTTTAAGCTTTTAAGTTTTTTAATTATCCTTGTATCCTATCTTTAAAAACTGTGGGTTTAATGTTATGCTTACAAAAACCTCTTAGGTGAATATTTTAAAAAATTGTTCTGATTAAATAGGTTGGCTACTTTGGTAAGAAAAAATGAGAATTAATAAATAATACATCAAACATTTTTATGGCTGGTAAAAAAATATTATACCAAGATGATGCAAGACGTGCTCTTATTAAGGGTATGAATATCATGGTAGAAGCTGTTTCTGTAACTTTAGGACCAAAAGGTCGTAATGTTGTTTTAGAAAAAGTTGCAGGGTCACCTCAAATTATTAATGATGGTGTTTCAATTGCACGTGAAATTGAGTTAGAGGATAATATTGAAAACACTGGTGTTTCTTTAATTCGCCAAGCGGCATCAAAAACTAATGATGTTGCTGGTGATGGTACTACAACTGCTACTGTCCTAGCTTATTCTATGGTTAAAGAAGGTATGAAGAATTTAACCGCTGGTGCCAATCCAATTTCCTTAAAAATTGGTATGGAAAAAGCTTTAAATTACTTAATTGCGCAAATTAATGAGTATTCAAGACCAGTAGAAGATATTCAATCTATTTCCCAAGTTGCTTCAATCTCAGCTGGTAACGATCAAGAAATTGGTACCATGATTGCTTCTGCTTTAGATAAAGTTGGCAAGGATGGTGTTATTTCTTTAGAAGAAGGGAAATCTACTGAGATTGAATTGGAAATTTCGGAAGGTATGCGTTTTGATAAAGGTTTTATTTCTCCTTATTTCATTACAAATCCTGAAAGAATGGAAGTTGTCTTAGAAAATCCTTACATCCTAATTACGGATAAAAAAATTACAATTGTAAAACAAGATTTAATTCCAATTTTAGAGCAAGTTGCTAAAACAAAACGTCCATTATTTATTATTGCTGCGGATGTAGAAAAAGAAGCATTAACTACTTTAATTTTAAATAAACTTAAAAATATTATTGATGTTGCAGCAGTTCGTGCTCCAAGTTTTGGTGCGCGAAGAAAACCAATTCTTGAAGATATTGCTGTTTTAACACAAGGTCAAGTTATTACAGAAGATACTGGCTTAAGTCTAGAGAAAGTTCAGCTTGAACAATTAGGCCAGGCACGTCGTATTATCGTTTCAAAAAATGATACGACAATTATTAACGAAGGTACTGAAGATGTTGTTAAAAAACATTGTGAAAAATTAAGAAAGCAGACGAACTCTGTTGATGAACCTTATCAAAAAGAACAATTACAAGATCGTATTGCGAAATTATCGGGTGGTGTTGCTGTTATTAAGGTTGGTGCAGTTACAGAAACGGAAATGAAAGATAAAAAGTTACGCTTAGAGGATGCGATTAATGCTACTCGTTCGGCAGTTGAAGAGGGTATTGTTCCTGGTGGTGGTACAACATTTGTTCATCTAGCTGAAAGTTTAAAACATTGGGCTAAACTAAATTTAAAAGAAGATGAGTTAGTTGGTGCCTTAATTGTTGTTAAAGCAATTACAGCTCCTTTAACCCGTATTGTTGAAAATGGTGGTAAAAATAGTGCGATTGTTTTAGAGCGTGTTCAACAAGAAAGCTTTAATATAGGTTATAATGCATATACAGAGGAATTTGGTGATATGTATGAGTTGGGTATTATTGATCCTGCTAAAGTTAGTCGTTCCGCATTGCAAAATGCTACATCAATTGCCGGAATGATTCTAACAACCGAATGTATCGTTGTTAAAGAAAATAATTAATCTGTGATACAGTTTTGACCGTAGCTTGAAAACCAATCTTTTATTATTTCTAAGGTTGGTTTTCTTTCTATTCACTTACTCTAGGCAGGTAGCTTAGGGGATAAAGCATTAGATTCCGATTCTAAAGATCAAGGGTTCAAATCCCTTTCTGCCTAATTGGTTTTCTTTTTCTTTTCGTTGTTAATGACATTGTTATGGTATCATAATAAAAGGTTATTATTTTGGGGCTGATAGGTTTCGACAATTTAATATTTTTTTTATTGCAAGTCGAGTTTAATCGACTCGTTAAAATTGATTATAAAAAAAAATAAATGCAATCAAAAACGTATTTTCAAATCAAAGAACTCTAGCTTTCGCTTAGATTTTTGATATTATTTAGTTTATAAATTTAATATTAGATAATTCACCTACTTTTTGCTCTAGATCTTAAGGTTCTAGTTAAGTTATTTGCCTAAAAACTTTGCTTTTTTTAAGCTAAACTTGTGCATGATTTAAAAAAAATATTAGGTTGGACGTGGGTTCAAATCCCACCAGCTCCAAAAACTGCATCTGTGGCCGAGTGGTTAGGCACCGGACTCATAATCCGTTCTACGCTGGTTCAAACCCAGTCAGATGCATTTAATTTTTAAAATCTTAGTAAATGTCGGTTATTCTTTTTATATTTTATTCTCATCTTTTTAAATACATATATATATGAATGTGATGCATTAATTAATAAAATTAAAGAAGATATAATAATGGTAGATAAAGTTATTGGTGTTGATTTAGGTACAACAAACTCTGTTGTTGCTGTTATTGAAGGTGGTCAACCTGTTGTAATTACAAATTCGGAAGGTTTACGAACTACACCATCTATTGTAGCTTATACGAAAAAACAAGATCTACTTGTTGGTCAAATTGCAAAAAGACAAGGTGTAATTAATGCAGAGAATACGTTTTATTCCGTAAAACGTTTTATCGGTTCTAGTGCACGTGAACTTGATGCGGAATTACGTGAGGTTGCTTATAATATTGTTGAAGATGGTGATACAATCAAAATTAAATGTTCAAATTTAGATAAAGTATTTACCCCTGAAGAAATTTCTTCACAAATTTTAAGAAAACTAGCAGGAGATGCTTCAAAATATATTGGTCAAACTGTTAATCAAGCGGTTGTAACGGTTCCAGCATACTTTAACGATGATCAACGTCAAGCGACAAAAGATGCTGGTAAAATTGCTGGTTTAGAAGTTTTACGTATTATTAATGAACCAACAGCAGCTTCTTTAGCGTATGGTCTAGATAAAAAAGATAACGAGCGTATTCTAGTTTTTGATCTAGGTGGTGGTACTTTTGATGTATCTATTTTAGAGGTTGGTGATGGTATTTTTGAGGTTCTATCTACATCTGGTGATACACGTTTAGGTGGCGATAATTTTGATAAAAAGATTGTTGATTATCTTGTTAATGAGTTTGAAAAAGCCGAAGGTATTAATTTAAAAACAGATAGTCAAGCTTTACAACGATTAACAGAAGCGTCTGAAAAAGCAAAAATTGAGTTATCTACATTAACTGAATCTAGTATTAGTTTACCTTTCATTACTGCAACTGAGACAGGTCCAAAACATATTGAAACAACTATAACACGAGCATTTTTTGAAGAATTATGTGATGACTTAATTAGTCGTTGTCGTATCCCAGTTGAAAATTCATTGAAAGATGCTCGACTTGATACAGATAAATTAGACCAAGTTGTTCTTGTTGGTGGTTCAACACGAATTCCTAGTGTTCAAAGTGTCGTTAAATCTATTACTGGTAAAACCCCTAACCAAACGGTAAACCCCGATGAGGTAGTTGCTGTTGGTGCAGCAATTCAAGGTGGTGTCTTATCAGGTGAAGTAAAGGATATTTTACTATTAGATGTAACTCCTCTATCACTAGGTGTAGAAACAATGGGTGGTGTGATGACAAAAATTATCGCACGAAATACAACGATTCCTACGAAAAAGTCAGAATTTTTCTCAACAGCTGTTGATAATCAAACAAATGTAGATATTCATGTTTTACAAGGTGAGCGAGAATTTGCTACGGATAATAAGAGTCTAGGTGAATTTAAATTAGATGGTATTCGTCCTGCACCACGTGGTGTACCAAAAGTTGAGGTTAGTTTTGATATTGATGTAAATGGTATCCTATTAGTTAAAGCAAAAGATAAAAATACTGGTGCAGAGCAATCTATTTCTATTACAGGTTCATCGAAACTGGATGATGTAGAAATTGATCGTATGGTTGAAGAAGCTGAAGCATTCTCACAAGCAGACAAAGAAAAACGTGAAAGTGTTGATTTACGAAATGAAGCAGATTCATTATGTTACCAAGCGACAAAACAGCTTGAGAGTCTTGATGCAACATTAGAGGAATCAGATAAAGCAAAAGTTAATAGCTTAGTTGCTGAAGTTCGTAGTGTTATGGATTCTGACAATTTAGAGGAATTAAAGGCAAAGACAAAAGAATTACAAGAATTAATGGCAACACTAATTAGTAATATTCCAGATCAAGATGCCTCAAATCCAAGTAATGGTGATGATGATCAATCTATTGAGACTGAAATTAATTAATAGTAATTTCTATCGTTTTTGATTGGCAAAAAAAAGAACTAAGAATTTTTAAAATTCTTAGTTCTTTTTTTTAGAATAAATGTTTCCTCTAGTTTTCAAACAATTTGCACTTTTTAACTAACTCTGTTAATATTAATTAATAGATACAGGCTCTATCGTCTAACGGATTAGGACAAAAACCTTCTAAGTTTTGGATGTAGGTTCGATTCCTACTAGAGCTATTCATTTAATTCTCAGTTATTAAGTTATTTTAGATTTACTTCTTACAATCTTAATAATCTACTTTTTTATTCTTCAATCTCGAAGATTTCTTCAAACACTTGTTGTACTTTGTCACCAGAATCAATTGTTTCTAATGGATCCTTACGTAAACGGTGACGTAGACAAAGAGTAATAACCTTTTCAATATCTTCAACAGTTACTTCATCACGTCCATTAAGTGCTGCATATGCCTTTGATGCTCGGTTTGTAACAATATCGCCACGTAAACCATCAACATCTAGAATACTACAAACTTCTGAGATTTTAACACGAAGGTTATAGTCTAGTTTTACATCAGAAAGAATATTTTGTGCACTAATAATCTTATCAGTTAAAGCTGTTTGTTCTGTTGCATACTTATCTAACCATACGTCTGGGTTTAGATCAAAAGATGTACGCTCTTCAACAATTTTAACACGTAGAATTGGATCTTTTACTGTTCTAATTTCAGCATGCATTCCAAATCTATCTAAAAGTTGCGGACGTAATTCACCTTCTTCCGGGTTTCCTGATCCTACAAGCACAAATCTAGCGGGATGACGAATTGAAATACCTTCACGCTCAACTGTGTTCCATCCAGATGCAGCTGAATCTAATAAAATATCAACTAGGTGATCATCTAGTAAGTTTACTTCATCTACGTAAAGAATTCCACGGTTTGCTTTTGCTAAAAGGCCAGGTTCAAATGCTTTAATACCTTCCGTTAGAGCTTTTTCAATATCAATTGTTCCACAAACACGATCTTCGGTTGCACCTAAAGGAAGGTCTACCATTGGAATTTTAATTTGTTCTGTTGCTAATGCAACATCGTTTTGATATTCTGCAAGAACATCAGCACTCATTAATTCAAGATCTGTTGGGTGTGAATTAAACGGATCATCTTTTACAATCTCAATTGTTGGTAATAGATCAGCAATTGCACGAATTGTTGTCGATTTTCCAGTACCACGATCTCCCATAATCATTACACCACCAATTTTTGGATCGATAACATTAAGTTCTAGAGCCAGTTTCATTTCTTCTTGGCCTACGATTGCTGTGAATGGAAAAATTGGTAAAGTAGTTTTTTTCATTATCTATTTTATTTTATTTTTAGGTTCGTTATATTTGACTAAGTTGTCTAATAATTAAAAGGTTTCCAATATTTTAACAATTCGAAAACCTTTAATTTTTTAAGCGTATAAGGTTGTGCCTAATCGAATTGCTAGTATTGATGCCATAAGTGCAACAGATAAAGCAAGATAAATTTGAGAATCAGTGATCATGTTGAATCCTTTTTCTAAACGTTAAACAATAATATTTAATTGTATAAATATCATTATATACATTATTCTAGGTTATTTGTATTTATCTGTATACAATATTAAAAAAATATTTTATTGAATTAGTAGTTCACTCTGTTATGATGTATTTTTTCTCGTTTTTTTTCTATTTCTTTTCTTGGAGCTAAAAATTCGTATTTGAAATCCATGTAAAACATTTCATTTTTAGTCCACAGCCTAGAACTTATTTTTAGGTAATAGCAAAAATTTATTTTATTTAGTTACTCAAAAATTTAAAGATTTTTTAGTTTAGTTATATATTTTTAATTAATTTTTTGTTACATCTAACTTACTTTACTTGTGTTCGTTTAGGTTAGCTATTATCTATGTGAAAAAAAATATTACCTTTCATTTAAAAATTAAATATTTTTTTTAATTAGTGCTTGACATTTTTTGCTCGTTTGCGATAAGTTTATGTCCGTGGATATCAAAGAGTTTTAACTCAAACAATAAAAACATTTAGGAAATTTTTCGAGAGTTTGATCCTGGCTCAGGATGAACGCTGGCG